>Ga0265327_10000166_pt1 | contig 141539 bp, 141 predicted proteins | sample 41621metaG_FD_202089 | JGI IMG/M metagenome (GOLD analysis project Ga0265327, IMG submission 202089) | Rhizosphere microbial communities from Carex aquatilis grown in University of Washington, Seatle, WA, United States - 4-16-21 metaG | ecosystem: Host-associated > Plants > Roots >... | reverse complement strand
GCCGGCGCGACGGGCTACGGCGTCTGGCCCGACGACACCCTGGGCGGCCTCAGGCGCTGCCTGGACGCGCCGGTCGACGGCGTCGAGATCGACGTCCAGTTCACCGCCGACGGCCACGTTGTGGCCCACCACGACTACCGTCTCAGCCGACGCCAGACCCGCCTCGACGGCCAGTGGCTGACCGGCTCCGGCCCCGTGATCAAGGACACGCCCCTGGCCGAGCTGGCGCGCTACGACATCGGCGCCACCCGCCCGGACAGGGCCGACGATCCGGAGCATCCGCACCGCCAGCACTGGGACAACGAGCCGATCCCGACCCTGGACGCCCTGTTCGAGGTCCTGAAGGCCGCCCCCGGCCCGCGCCGCCTGTTCTATATCGAGATCAAGACCGACCCCACCGACCCCGAGCTCGCCCCGCCGCCGGAGCCCTTCACCGACGCCGTCGTCGCCGCCATCGAGGCCCACGACTACGTCCAGCACGCCAAGATCATCGCCTTCGACTGGCAGGTCCTGCGCCGCACCGCCGCGCGCAATCCGGCCATCGCCACCGCCCACCTGACCATCCCCAGCCGCCTGGCCGGCGGGGCGATGGGCGGGGAGGGGACCCCTTCGCCCTGGTTCGACGGCTTCGACGCCTACCGCCACGGCGGTTCGGACCTCGCCGCCATCAAGGCCCACGGCGGCATGGAGTGGTCGCCCTACCACACCGACGTCACCCCCGAGCGCGTCGCCGAGGCCGCCCGCCTCGGCCTCAAGGTCGGGCCCTGGGGCCTAAACCACGCCCCCGACATCGCCCACATGCAAGCCCTGAACGTCTGGAGCGCCACCGTCGCCGGTCCGGCGTGGGGAAGGGAGTAGGGGCTGCCGGCCGGCCCTAAGCCGGACCCTCCGAGGTTCCGCTCAGGGTGGAAACCCGACCTCAGGTTCGGCGATCGTCGACCGAAGGCGCCTCTCAATCGGGCAGGATCTTGAAGGGGGAATCGTGCTTGGTGGCGAGGTGGTAGGTGATCGCCGCCTTGTCCATTTTCATGACGCCGGCGAAGACGATCATGTTCGACAGGTGTGGCGCGAAGACGATGGCGTCAGGCTCATCGGACAGTGCGTAGCCCGTCACGCGGAACCGCTTGCGAACGAAGGGGAAGTGGGAGTCCACTGAGATCTGGCTCTGGTCGTCGCGCGGATAGGGATGCTGCACATCGGTCAGCATCAGCTTCACCGCCTCGTCCGTCTCCTGTGTCAGGATCTGCTGCAGGCGTTCGCCGCCATTCGCCGCCAGCCCCTGGTCGCCCGCCAGCGGAAGCGCCTCGCCCACGCAGCAAATATAGCGCACGGTCTTCAGGCGACCGCCGGGGGGCTGTGACTTCGGTACGGCCTTGAGGATGACGTAGGGCCGGGCGTCGGTGTCGTTGACGAAGGTGATTGAGGCGTAGGCATAGACCGTCAGCTCGGTCCCGCCGTTCGCGCCGTCCAGTGTGAAGGCCTGGCCGTACTGGTCGGACTTCAGCACCGCGCGCATGGCGTCTTCAGCCTGCTTCGGGACGTCGAATCTCAAGGCGCTCTGTGTTCCGCTCACGGCCTCCTTGCCGACCTGCGCGTTGACGGCGCCCTGGGCCAGCATGCCCACCGCGCCGAACAGAAGGCCGGCCGCGCCGCCCTTCTGGTGCCCGGAAATGATGATGTTGGTATCGGGCACGCGATAGCCGCCCAAAGGGATGTCGTTCAGACCCGCGCCCTTGGGGGAGAAGGTCACCCTGACGGTTTGTGTTGGCGCGGCTTCGGGCGCGGCGGCCGCGGCCGTGGCGGGTTCAGTCGAAGTCGCTCCCGCCGGCGCCGTCTGCGCGCTCACATCCCCAGCCAGCAACGCGACGATAGCCAGACCACACCCGCAGACGGTGCGCCACGATGATGACATTGTCCCCCCAAGCCCGACGTCAACCGAGCGCCGAATCGGCTCCGCCTCAGCCTTCCAAGATAGGACCCATCGGCAAAAGGTCGATGTCCCGCCGGCCGCCGCACAAATCTACCGATGGGAGTCTTTGTCCTCAAGATCGCGAAGTCCGCGAGTGTCATCTGCCCCCTTTGCCGCCCATGGCCGACGAAGACCGAGGATGTCCTTCACTGACGCTCAACCCAGCGAAGGTGCGGCGTGGGGCGTTTGCGGGCTTTGGTCTGTCGCCAGATGGCGGACCTCTGGACGGACGGTTCAAGGAGGGCGGACCAAGACTTAGCCTTGAGCAACGCCCGCTCTTAGGCGCCAAGCTTCCTGGGTAAGGCGCCAGAACGCCCTTTCCCGCGGCCCCTCGAGGTACTCACCCCGCCCCATACGGACGAGGGAAAAGCCCTGCTTCTCCTTGATCCGTTGCGAGGCGAGGTTGGCGGCGTTGGTTGTCACCTCGATGAAGGGCCAATCCAGGACCTGGAAGACATAGGCGTTCGCGGCGTCCGCCGCCTCGGTCATCAGGCCTTGGCCCCAGTACTCTTGTGCGATCCAGAAGCCGCGCATCGCCCCCACGCCGGCGTCGGGCCGCAGATCGAGGCGGCCGATGAGTTCATCGTTTCCCCCTCGCAGCGTAAGGGCCCAGAAGAACCATTCCCCTCGCGCCCTTTGTTCAAGGCACTCGCGCACGTTGGATTGGGCGCCGTCGTCGGGGTAAGGCCAAGGCACGGTCGCGACGAGATGGCGGACAATGTTCCAGTGCGCGAAATTCCGCTGAACAGCCGGAGCGTCTTCAAGCCTCAGAGGCCTGAGGACCAGCCGCTCAGTTTCGAGAACCGGTGTTGGCGGCAGGGGCAAGGCGAAGGGCATGTCGACGGTCTGCTTTTGGCGGGAGGCTGGACGCATGCAATGAGACAAGCCCCAGCCGTCCTCGGCGGGGCTTTGAAGCGATGGCTAGGCGTTGCGCGCCCAGTCGGCTCCACGTCCCGCGGGGGTGGCCCGATTGAGGTGGAACAACGTGCAGGCGGAGCGATCCATGGTTGCGCTTGTATCAACCCCAGGTTTGGGAGTCTATCGGCGCTCACAACGACAGGGCGTTAGTCCGCAACGATTCGCCAACCTCCGCCCACAACCACCCCGCCCCCGACCCGGCCCTCCGACCCTATCGCCGCCCGGTCCGCCGCTTCGGCGCGTAGGCGATGACGCGGATCTCCATCAGGCCGCCGGGCTCCACCAGTTGCTTGACGCCCACCAGCGTCTCGGTGGGGTAGGGGGGCTTCATGAACTCGGCCTTCACTTCAGCGTAGGCGTTCAGCTCGGCCGTCATGTCGCCGGTGAAGTCCGGGCCGCCGAACACCGCCAGGGTCTGCATGTCGACGACGTCGGCCATGCTGGCGCCCGAGGCCTTGAGGTTGCGCTCGATGGTGGCGAAGGCGCGGCGCAGCTGGGCCTTGAAGGCCTCGGTGTCGTTCCCCTCGCCCGGCAGGCGCCCGACGATCACCCCGGCCAGGTAGACGAAGTCGCCGGCCCGGCGGGCGGCGGCGTACAGGTACTGGTCGTGGTTCTGCACCCGGTCCTTGGCGGTCGGCAGGATCACCTCGCCGCCGGGCGTCGGCAGGCGCGTGACCTGGAGCCTGTCCTCGCCGGGCCGGATGATGGTCGTCGGCAGGTCTTCGGCGAGCGCCGGACCCGCCGCCAGCCACCCGGCGCCGATCAGGGCGCCGACCAGAGATCCCCTGGACATCATGTTCCCCCCTCGATGGGCTCAACTGGCCACAGCCCTAAGGCTGAATCGGCTCCCCGTCGCGTGTGGCGCGCCGCCCATCGCATCGCGCCGGACTTCCATCGGATCCCGGCCCGCCAGGAACATCGTCAGCGAACGGAGGAAGCGGGTGCAAGGCGAACATTTTTGACCTTCGGCTTCTGGCCATGGGCCTCGGTCATCCCCGGCGATATCCATCGCCAATGCATGTTCTGAAGCGCATCCAGGAGACGGCGGAGGCCACGCCGGACAAGCTGGCGGTCGTCCACAATGGGCAGCCATTCTCCTTTTCCCATTTCTGGCGTCTGGTGGCGGCCTGCCGTGACGACTTGGCGGGCCAAGTTACGCGCCCTGGCCTCGTGCTGCTCGACGTCGGCCACCTGCTGGACGGCTGGATCCTCGACTTCGCCTTCAGAAGCCTGGGGTTCGACACGGCAGCGATCAACGGCGGCCGCGAAGTCGCACTTTTCGCCGGCCGCGATATCGTGGCGCTGATCACCGTCCAGGGCGAGGGCCGTGACCCGCCCGCCCCGTACGGCGCGCTGCGGCTGGATGCTCCGAGCCCTTCGCGGACCCCCATCGCGGACGGCGCCGGCCCTCCGCCGTTTGACATGGCCGGTCCCTTCGGCGCGCACGTGATGCTGACCTCGGGGACGACGGGCTTGCCCAAGCCGGTGCCGTCCCGCGCCGGCGAGACCGACGCCGCGTTCCAGGCCACGCGCCAGGTGAACCAGGGACTGGATCCGCGCTTCGGGTCGCAAGGCGCCGACGCCATCTTCTGCATGTTCGACCTGCCGCTCTGGACGGGCGCCGGCTACACGATTCCGATCCTGGCCTGGTCGCAAGGGGCCGCCGTCGTGCTCGATCAGCGGGGCGCGAGCCACCTCGCCCTTCAATGGCCCGGGATCACCCGCGCCACGGTGACGCCGATCTATCTGAAGCAGATCCTGTCGGCCCCGGAGGGATCGTTCCCGTACCAGCCCGAGCTGCGACTGGTCATCTGGGCCGGCTCGATCACGCGCGAGATGTTGGCCGAGGCGCGGCGGCGCATCACGCCGCTCATCCTCGACAATGTCGCCTCGACGGAGGTGGGTCTGTGGGCGAGCACGCCCCTCGATTGCGACGACGACCTGCTCTGGCGCCGCCTGGTCCCCACCCAGCGCGTCGAGGTCGTGGACGAGGACGATCGCCCGCTGCCGCCAGGAGGGCTGGGGGCGGTCCGGATCGCCCTCGCCCAGCGCGGCGGCGCGAGCCACCTGGGCGACGCGGACACCACCGCCGCCCAGTACGACCAGGGCTGGTTCTACTCGGGCGACCTCGGCGTCTTCGACAAGCGCGGCCGCCTCTCGTTGCGGGGACGGTCGGTCGATGTGGTCAACCTCGACGGCCTGAAGATCGTCGTCGAGCCGTGGGAGCGCAGGCTCCAGGAGCTGCTGAACTGCGAAGCGGTCTGTATCCTGGCCGGCGCCTTCGGCGGCAGGCCCGACGCCATGCATGTCTTCGTGGAGTCGAGCCGGCCGATCAGTTCGGAACGCCTGACCGAGGCCATCCGGAGCACTCTCTACGGCTATTCCGCCGTTCAGGCGCACAAGGTCGCCGCGATGCCGCGGACCTCCACCGGCAAGATCCGGCGCATCGACCTGGCCCAGCAGCTCAACGACGGCGCCTTCGCGCAACCCGGCGCCTGAGCGACAGCGAAGCCGCGCCGCCTGGCGCCGCCTGAAGTCCGACGTTTTCGATGATGACGGCCGTAACCGTGCCAGGGCGAAACGGTCGGATCAAGCCAACTTAGCTTGTTTTGCCGGCGCCGCCGCGGCCGCGCGATCGTCCGCTCTCGACCATGGGGGAGGGCGCGATGCCGGGGGAACTGGGCGAGAAGATCGGGGAGGGGGCCTTCTCGGACGTCCACGCCTGGGCGCCCGGCCAGGTCGTGAAGCTGTTCAAGCCGCAGGTGCGGCGACGCACCGCCCGGTACGAGGCGCACATCACCCGCGCCGTCTTCGAGGCCGGCGGCCCGGCGCAGCCGGTCCTGGCCGAAGTGACCATCGACGGGCGCCTGGGCATGGTTCTCCCGCGCCTGGAAGGCCCGACACTGCTGCAGCGCCTGCAGGCCGACGCCATCACGCTCCAGGCGGCCGCCGAAGTTCTCGCGCGCCTCGCCCTGTCGGTCCATCAGGCGCCCACGCCAGCGGACGCGCTGTCCGTCCGCGACTACATGGAGGCCTCGCTACGGCTGTCGGACGGCAGCATTCCTGACCATGTCGCCGCCGGCGTGATGGCGATGATCGATCGTCTGCCGCCGGACGACCGGCTGAGCCACGGCGATCTTCACCCCGGCAATGTGATCATGACGCTGGACGGTCCCCGGCTCGTCGACTGGACCGGAGCCAAGCGCGGGGGCGCCGCGCTCGACCTGGCCTGCTGCCGCTTCCTGCGAACCGAACTCGTGGTGGAGAGCCTCGGGTCCCCGGAGCGGCAGCGTGCGCTCGACGCCGCCATGCTGTCCGCGTACGCGCGCCTTTCGGGCGTCTCCGCCGCGGTGTTGGAGGCGGCGGTGGAGGCCCATTTGCCCATCGTCCGCCTGTTCTTTCTCCTCGGCGGCGGCGCGCGGCCCGCCACCCGGACGCGGCTGCTGCAGCGCCTTGAAGCCGACGTGGCGCTGGGGCGTTGACCTCCCGCCGGATCGCCGACCTTGATGGGACCCCCGGCGGAAAGCCGAATGGTCGAGCGCGAGCAACAAGGCATGTCCCATCCGATGCGCAGGATCGTTCTGGTCACGGGCGCGCCCGGCGCGGGCAAGTCCTCACTGGCGCTGCCGTTGGCCGAGCGCCTTGGCTGGCCGCTGATCTCCAAGGATCACATCAAGGAGACGCTGTTCGACGCGATGGGGGGCGTCGGCGACAGCCTGGCGGAGTCTCGCCGCTTCGGCGCCGGGGCCATGGAGACGCTCTGGGCGCTCGCCTCCCGTTGCCCGCATGCGGTCCTGGAGGCGAATTTCCGGCCGCGAAGCGACTACGAGCGGGCGCGCCTGATCGGGCTGGGCGCCCTGGTCGTCGAGGTCCACTGCGCGTGCCCGCTGCCCGAGGCCATGCGCCGGTTCAAGGCCCGGGGGGCGGCCGGCGTCCATCCCGCGCATCCCTGGCGGCTCATGGACGATGCCGCCTTCGCCGAGTTCGACCGCCCGATGGGCGTGGGCCAGCTGATCACCGTCGATACGGCCCGTCCCGCCGATATCGACGGGATCGCGGCCGAGGTCGCTCGAAGCTTTGCAATGTGATTGCCGTTGGCGTGCGCGACTTGAACAAAACGCGAATCCCCTGTGTATTCTGGGGGTGAAGCCCGCCGCCCCATCGCCGACCGCCGCCACCGAACCCGCCCGGGCGCGGCATGCGCGACGCCTGGCGTTCCTGCATCGCCTGGCCAAGGTCGGCATGGAGACGGCGAGGGCGCTCGCCAGCCAGGTCACGGCCCGTGTGGTTGAAGACTTCATGCGTGTCACCAAGGCGATCCGCCTCGCCATCCTGCTGCGCCGGCGCCTGGAAGAGCTTGGCCCGCAAGACCCGGCAACGCCCGCCGCGCCGACGAAGGCCGCCGGGCCTCAGCGCCCCCAGCCGCCCGAACCGCCCGAAGCGGCCGAACTCGCCGAACTCAGCGAGGCCGTCGCCCGCAATTCGAACTCTGAACGCGACCCTGCCGATCGCGACCTCGACGAGCCCACCGGCGACCCCTGGCTCGACCGTGACGACGACCTGGAACTGGACACCCTGCCGGTCGCCGCCCTGGTCGCCCGCCTCTGCGAGATCCTGGGCGTCGCGTTCGATCCCGACCTCTGGGCCGGCGCCGACGCGCCGATCGGGGCGCAAGGCCCGCCCGCACGCCGCGTCCCGTCGCTGCGGGTGGCCTGGCGCGAAACACCGGCGCGCGCCTTGCGGGGCCTCACGGCCCTGCGCCCCGCCGCCTGTCCCAGCGGCTGACTCCCACACCCTCTCACCCCGGCGAAAGCCGGGGCCCAGGCAAAGGTCTCAACGCCTCCACCTGGCCATTTGGAACCACAAAGCACACAAAGCCCACCAAGGGATCGCGCCGTCGGCCCGGCTGGCGCGGCGCCTTCGTGTGCTTGGTGTGCCTTGTGGTTGGGCATTTAGCCCGCGCCGGGGTGAGCGGGAAGTTGGGGGTAACCCTACCCCCCGAAGATCCGCCCCACGTCCCCCGCATCCAGCAGCCGGTACCGCCCAGCCTCCAGGTCCGCCGGCAGGGTGAGCCCGCCGATCCGGTCGCGGTGCAGCGCCTCCACGTGGTTGCCCACCGCGGCGAACATCCGCCGCACCTGGTGATAGCGTCCCTCGGTGATGGTCACCCGCGCCTCGGTCGGACCCAGCACCTCCAGCACCGCCGGCAGCAGGGGCTTGTCCTCGCCCTCCAGCATCAGGGTACCGGCCGCGAACACCCCGCCTTCGTCGCCGGTCAAGGGCCGGGCGAGGGTGGCGACATAGCTTTTCGCCAGCTTGGCCTTGGGCGAGATGATCCGGTGCAGCAGGGCGCCGTCGTCGGTCATCAGCAGCAGGCCGGAAGTCTCCTTGTCCAGCCGCCCGACCGTGGAGATGGCCGGGTCGCGCCGCCGCCAGCGGGCCGGCAGCAGCTCATAGACCAGCGGGCCCGCCTCCTTGTGCGAACAGGTCACGCCAAGCGGCTTGTGCAGCATCAGGGCCAGGCCGGGCGGCGGGTCCAGCGGCGCGCCGTCCACCCGCATTCGCGCTGGCAGGTCGGGCGTCACCGCGATGCGCTTGTCGGCGTCGGTCAGGTCGACCCCGTCCAGGGTGATGGCGCCCAACCGGGCCAGGGCGTGGATGTCCCGCCGCGAGCCATAGCCCAAGTTGGCCAGCAGGCGGTCGAGGCGGAAGGTCGGCGCTTTGCTCATGGCCGGCTCACTTGCGGGCCTCGTAGACCTTGAAGCCGGCCCGGTCGGCGCGCGGCGTCACGGCCTTGAAGGTCTCGGCCAGCACGGCCTCGTAGGGCAGGTGCCGGTTGGCCACCAGCCACAGCGTCCCGCCCTTGCGCAGGGCGCCGTGGGCGGCCCGGATGAAGCCCTGGCCCAGGGCCTTGTCCTCGCTTCCGGCGTCGTGGAACGGCGGGTTCATGACCACGAAGTCGAGGTCGGCGTGCGCGGCGCGGCGCACATCGGCCCACTGGATTTCGGCGCGCGGGTCGGCGACGTTGCGCCGGGCGGCGGCCACGGCCCGGCGGTCGGTGTCGATCAGGGTCAGGTGGGTGACGGCCGGCGCCGCCAGCACCGCCAGGGCCAGGACGCCGATGCCGCAGCCGAAGTCGGCCCCGCGGCCGGCGAGCGGCGGCAGGGTCTCGATCAGCAGGCCCGTGCCCGGGTCCAGGCGATCCCAGCTGAACACGCCCGGCTGGGTCCACAGCCCGTCGCCGCCGGCCTGCCGCAGGGCGCCGGCGGCGATCGCCTCGGCCAGGCCCGCCGGCTCGGCCGGACGGCTGACGACGCAGATTCGATGATGGCGCTTGGCGGTCTCGGCCACCGCGCAGCCGAACGCCTCCAGCTCCTTGCGCAGGCGCGATCCGCCCTTGTCCTTGGGCGCCAGCACCGTCAGGCGGCCGCCGGGCTTGAGGGCGCGCAGAGCCTGCGCCTCCGCATACCGCCGTTCCGCCGTCCCCGGCGGCGCCAGCATCACCAGGCTGTCCAGCCCGCCGTCCGGCAGGTCCTCCAGCGCCGCCGCGTCCGGGACCAGGGGCGAGACCTGCACAGCCCCGGCCGGCGCCGGCGCCAAGGCTGGGTGGGGAGCGCCGTACACGGCTGTCGTCACGGTGGAGATTGCGCCATCTTTCATTGGCCGACCTATAGCGGCGAACCGGCGTCCGCCTCCAGGCGTTTGAGGCGGAAACCCTTGGAGGATGATCCATGGCTCCGCGTCCGATCTGGCAAGGCCACCTTCGCCTGTCCCTGGTGAGTTGTCCGGTGGCCATGTACTCGGCCGCCCAGCGCGCCGGCGACGTGCACTTCAACATGCTGCACAAGACCACTCACAACCGCATCCGCATGGTGCCCACCGACCCGGAGACGGGCCCCGTGGACCGCGATGACATCGTCAAGGGCTACGAGATCGAGAAGGACCGCTATGTCGTGGTCACCCAGGACGAGATCGACAACGTCCGCCTGGAAAGCACCCGCACCATCGACATCGACCGCTTCGTCGACGAGGACGACATCGACCGCCTCTACTGGGACGAGCCGCACTACCTGGTCCCCGACGGCAAGTCGGCCACCGAGGCCTTCGTGGTCATCCGCGAGGCCATGAGCCGGGCCGGGCGGGTCGCGCTTGGCCGGGTGGTGATGCACCAGCGCGAGCGCCTGCTGGCCCTGGAGCCCTATGAGCGGGGCATGATCGCCTGGTCCCTGCGCGCGCACGCCGAGCTGCGCCAGCCGGACGAGTTCTTCGACGAGATCCCAGCCGTGAAGCCCGACCCCAAGATGGTCGAGATCGCCGCCAGGATCATCGAGCAGCAGGAAGGCCCCTTCGACCCCACCCAGTTCACCGACCGCTACGAGGAGGCCCTGCGCGCCCTGGTCCGTGAAAAGGAGAAGGGCGCCGGCGGCAAGGTCATCCCCGACGAGCCGAAGGACACCAACGTGGTCGACCTCATGGAGGCCCTGCGCAGGAGCCTCGGCAAGGCCGGCGGCCAGTCCGGCGGCAAGACCGCCCCCGCCAAGCCCGCCGCCCGCAAGCCCCCCGCCAGGAAGGCTGCGCCCCGGAAGAAACGCGCCTAACCGTCCGCCTGTGCGCGGCCTCTACTCCTTGCCCAGCTTCTTGATCGCCTCCGCCAGCGGCCGCGCGCCGGCGTCGTAGTCCGGCCAGGCCTTCGACTTGGCGACCAGCGCAGGGGCCGTGCGTACGGTGTAGCGGTGCGGGTCGAGGCCCTTGCGGACCTGCGACCACTCGAGCGGCATCGACACCGTCGCGCCGGGCCGGGCCCGGGGCGAGAAGGGCGCCACCGCCGTCGACATCCGGTCGTTGCGCAGATAGTCGAGGAAAATCCGGCCGTTGCGCTTGGCCTTTGTCATCTGGATCAGGAACTTGTCCGGGTTGTCGGCGGCGACGCGGGCGCAGACCTCGCGGGCGAAGGCCTTGGCCGCGGGCCAGTCCGGCCCACCCTTGGCCGGGACCTTCAGCGGGGCGACCACATGCAGCCCCTTGCCGCCCGTGGTCTTGCAGAAGGGGGTGAGGCCCAGCGCCTCCAGCCGGGCCTTGATCTCCTTGGCCCCCTCGATCACCGCCTCGAACGCCACGTCCGGCCCGGGGTCGAGGTCGAAGACCAGACGTCCCGGCCGGTCGGGGTCGCCTGGCGCGCAGTTCCAGGGGTGGAACTCGGCGGCGGCGATCTGGGCGGCGGCGATCAGGGCCTCGGGGCGGTCGATCTGCAGGTATGGCTGGCGGTCGCCCGACACGGTGACGAAGGTGAACAGGTTCGAGGCGCCCTTCATGGCGTGCCGCTGGAAGAACCGCTCCCCGTCGATGCCGTCGGGAATGCGCACGATGGAGCAGGGCCGCCCCTGGATGTGCGGGATCATCCAGCCCGACACGCGCTCCAGATAGGCGGCGAGATCAGCCTTGGTCACGGCCCGGCCGTCCCCGGCGTCGGGCCACAGCGCCTTGTCGGGATGCGAGATCGTGACGTCCATGACCACTGTCCTGCGCTTGCCGCCCGGCGTCACTGTAGCGCCCTTGGACCGAGGCGTCCGGCCCGGCATGGGATCGGGAACGTCGGCGGAGGCGACAGGCGTCTCGGCCTCCACCTCCCGGGCGGGCTTGTCCTCGCGCAGGGCCTTGAAGGCGGCCTGCCGGATCATGCCGTCGCCGGTGAAGCCGGCATATTCGATCTCGGCCACCAGCTCGGGCTTCACCCAGTGCGTTTCGACGCCGCCGGCCGCGCGGGCGGGCAGCCGCTCGGCGAAGGGCGAGCGGTCGGCGGCCAGGGCCTTGAGCCGGGGCAGAATCCGGTCGACCTTGCCCGCCCCGAAGCCCGTGCCGATGCGCCCCGCATGGACCAGCCTGCCGTCCCGATAGACCCCCGCGATCAGCGAGCGGAAGGCGCCGTGGGTGCTCGTCCAGCCGCCGATCACCACCTCGTGGCCGGCGCGGCACTTGGCCTTGGTCCAGGCCTCGCTCCGGACGGAACGATAGGGCGCGTCCAGCCGCTTGGAGACGATCCCCTCCAGGTCCATTCGGCAGGCCGACTTCAGCACCGCGTCGCCGGCGGCGGCGAAGTGGTCGACGTAGCGGATGCGCTCGCCCGGCTTGCCGGCGAGCAGGGCCTGCAGCGCGGCCTTGCGGTCGCTGAGCGGCAGGGCGCGCAGGTCCTGCCCGCCTGAGAACAGCATGTCGAAAGCAAAGAAGATCAGGCCTTTGTCGTCATTCTCTGACAGCGCGGCCTGGAGCGCGGCGAAATCCGGCGAGCCATGGGCGTCGAGGGCCACCACTTCGCCGTCGATGAGGCTGTCGTCCAGCGCCCGGGCCTCGCGGGCGATGGCGGCGAACTTGTCCGTCCAGTCGAGGCCCTTGCGGGTGCGCAGCGTCGCCTTGCCATCCTTGATGCGCAGCTGCATGCGATAGCCGTCGAACTTGATCTCGTGCGCCCAGCCGGCGCCGCCGGGCGGCCGCTCGACGGACTTGCACAGCTGCGGTTCGACGAAGTCCGGCATGGCCTTCGCGGCTCTCGCCTTGGGCCCGGCCCTGGCGGCGCTGGTGGCGACCTTGGGCGCGGCGGCGGCCGTCGAACCGGGGTTGGGGCGCGAGCGCCAGACGGCGTCGGCGGCGGCGCTGGACTTGACGTTGAGCATGAAGGGTTTCGGGCCCTTGCCCTTGCCTTCGGCGATCGCCGCCATGGTCCGGCCCGATCCCACGGACCGGTCCTCGGCCAGCAGGGCGTCGTGGTCGCCCTCGTGAGCGGCGTCGTCGCGATGCTTGATCAGCAGCCAGTTGTCGCGCTTCTCATTCCCCCGCCGGCGCATGCGCGCCAGCACCCAGCCGCCGTGCAGGCGCTCGCCCTCGAGCACGAACTTGAGGTCGCCCTTCTTCAGCGCCTCGTGCGGGTCCTCGCCGGGCTCCGGCGCCCAATAGCCGCGGTCCCACAGCTGAACCACCCCGCCGCCGTACTCGCCCTTGGGAATGGTCCCCTCGAAGTCGCCGTAGTCCAGCGGATGGTCCTCGACCTCCACCGCCAGGCGCTTGTCGTGCGGGTCGAGGGATGGCCCGCGGGTCACCGCCCAGGACTTGAACACCCCGTCCAGCTCCAGCCGCAGGTCGTAATGCAGCCGGGTGGCGGCGTGCTTCTGGATGACGAAGCGCAGGCGGTCCGACGGGGCGACCTTGGCCTTGCCGCTGGGTTCGGCGGTGCGCGTGAAGTCGCGCTTGGCGCGGTAGAGCTTGAGCTGGGTGTCGGGGCTGGCCATCCTGGGCTAACCGACTTGCCCGAGACCGGTTCCGGCGTTCGGGCCGGGGGAGGGGGAGGGGCGATGCGGCTGTTCCACTTCAGCGAGGATCCGGCCATCGCCCGCTTCGCGCCGCGACCGGTGCAGGTCCCATCCGAGCGGCCGCCCGGCATGGACTGGCTGAACGGTCCGCTGGTCTGGGCGATCGATGACTGGCATGAGCCGATGTACCTCTTTCCCCGCGACTGCCCGCGCATCCTGCTCTGGCGCACGCCCGACACAAGCCCCGAGGATGAGAGGCGCTTCTGGGACGGCCGCGACTGCCGGATGATCGCCCATATAGAATGGGCCTGGTTCGAGCGCTGGCGCACGGGCCTCATCCACCGCTACGAACTGCCCGCCGACAGCTTCGTCCACACCGAGGCGGGCATGTGGGTGAGCCGCGAGGCGGTCGAGCCGCTGTCCGTCGAGACCGTGACGGATCTGCCCGCCGCCCTGGCGGCGGCGGATGTGGAAGTGAGGATCATGCCCACCTTGCGGCCTCTGAAGGGCGTCTGGGGAACCACGGTCCACGCCAGCGGCATTCGCCTTCGCAACGCGGCGGACTGGCCGTGACCGCGCCGGTCTATGTCATTGCGCCGCTGGAAACCTCGGCCGCCGACCGCGAACGGATCGAGGCCATCCGCCGCGCCCATGATCCGCAGCAGCCGATCGTGCCGCCTCACGTCACCCTGGTGTTCGGCGCCCGCCTGGCGACCCCCGAGAGAGTGCTGGCGCAAGCGGCCGAGGCCGCGGCCCGGTGGGCGCCCATCGACATCGTGCTCGACCGGGCCGAGGTCGAGCGCGGCGCGGCGACGGGCCGGGCGCACGTCTTCCTGATGCCAGGCGTCGGCGAGACGCCGCTGCGCGCCCTGCACGCGGCCCTGCATGCCGGGGCCCTTGCCGGCGATCTCAATCCGGCCTTCGCCTTCGCGCCCCACATCACGGTGGCCGCCCTGCCGACCGCGCCCGAGGCGTCGGCCTTGGCGGCAGACCTCAACGCCAGCGGCCTTTCAATCTCGGGGCGCCTGACCCGCCTGGACGTCGTCGCCTTCGATGGACGGACGCTGGCGCCCCTGGGCGCCTTCAGCCTTTCAGGACCTCGGGATTGACCACATTGATCGGGGCGCCGGCGTCGTAGGCGACGATCTGGTCGAAGATGTCGGTGAACTGCAGGTCGTACTCGTCGCGGGTGACGTAGCCGATGTGCGGGGTGCAGACGGCGTTGGGCAGGGCCAGCAGCGGATGTTTCCCCTCCAGCACCGGCTCCTGCTCGAAGACGTCGACGGCCGCCAGCCCCGGACGGCCGGCGCGCAGAGCCGCCTCGAGAGCGCCGGGCTGGATCAGGCCCGCCCGGCTGGTGTTGACCAGCAGCGACAGGGGCTTCATCCGCGCCAGGTCGCCCGGTCCGACGATGCCGCGCGTGGCGTCCACCAGCCGCATGTGCAGGCTGACGACGTCGCTGGTCTCGAAGAAGGCGGCCTGGCTAGCCGCTGCGGCATGACCGTCGGCGCGGGCCCGCGCCAGGGAAGCCTCCCGGGCCCAGATCAGCACGTCCATGCCGAACGCCTTGCCATAGCCGGCGACCACCGCGCCGATGCGGCCGTAGCCGAGCACGCCCAGGGTCTTGCCGCGCAGGGTCTGGCCGACGCCGGTCTGCCAGCGGCCTTCCTTCAGCGCCTGGACCTGCTGGGGCAGGGCGCGCATGCCGGCCAGCACCAGGGCCCAGGTCAGCTCCGCGGCCGCGTAGGACGGCGAGTCGGCGTGCAGGTTCGACGACACCACCACGCCGTGGCGGGTGCAGGCGGCGACGTCGATGTGCGGATAGACGCTGCGCTGGCTGATCAGCTTCAGCTTCGGCAGGCGCGCCACGAGGTCGGCGCCGATGCGGGTGCGCTCGCGGATCAGGACCAGGGCCTCGGTGTCGGCCAGGCGCGCGGCCAGGGCGTCGGTGTCCTGCACGTGGTCGTTCCAGACGGTGACCTCGTGGCCCTCCAGCCTGGCGAAGCAGGGCAGGGTGCGCAGGGTGTCGAAATAGTCGTCGAGGATGGCGACCTTCATTCGCCGGCCGCCCCGGCCAGCACCCGCGCCCCCGCGGTCGTCAGCTCGACCCGCGCCGCGCCCATCCCGCCGCCCGCCGGGCGCAGTGCCACGAGGCCCACGTCGCGGCAGTCCTCCCAGATAGACAGCCGCGGGCACGAGGTGCGCCAGGCGTCCATGGCGTCGGCATAGGTGCGCGGTCGCTCGTCCAGCCAGGCCAGGAATTGAAGGGCCAGAGCCCGGTTGGCCGGGCGGGCGAGGTCGGCGGCGAGGTCCATGGCCAGCTCCTTCAAGACGCCGAAAGGCTAGCCGCGCTAGGCCCCGGCGTCCAATATATCGCCGGTCACAGTTCGATATCTCGCAGGTATGGCATGATCGAGCTTCGCCATCTTCGCTACCTCGTCGCGGTGGCCGAGGAGGGGCATGTCACGCGCGCCGCGGCGCGGCTGGGCATCCAGCAGCCGCCGCTGACCCGGCAGATCCACGATCTGGAAGCCGCCGTGGGGACCCCGCTGTTCGACCGCACGCCGCGCGGCGTGCGCCTGACGGAGGCGGGGGAGGCCGTCGTGGAGGCGGCCAGGGCGATCCTGGACCAGGCGGCCGGCCTGCCGGACCTCGCCGGCCGGGCGGCCCGGGGCGAGCGGGGACGGATCGCCATCGGCTATACCTCCTCGGCCGCCTTCCATCCCTTCGTGGTGCGTGAGATCCGCGCCTTCGGCCAGGCCTCGCCACAGGTGCGGCTGGCGCTTGAGGAGGAGAGCACCGCCGAACTGGTGCGCGACCTGGCCAACGGCCGCCTGGACGCCGCCTTCCTGCGCGCCCCGCCCGGCGAGGCGGCGGACTTGCGGATCGATCCACTGTTGGAGGAGCCGATGGCCGCCGCCCTGCCACCCGGCCACCCCCTGGCGGCGCGCACGCAGGGGATCGCGCTGGAGGACCTGGCCGGCGAGACCTTCGTGCTCTACCGGCGTCTGGCCGGTCCGGGGCTCTACGACGCCATCATCGCCGCCTGCCACGCCGCCGGCTTCAGCCCCACGGTCGGCCAGGAAGCGCCCCGCATGCCCTCGACCCTGAGCCTGGTGGCGGCCGGCCTCGGAGTCTCGCTGACGCCAGCCTCCATGCGCCGGCTGAACGTCGACGGGGTGACCCTGGTCCCCCTGAACCGGGCGCACGGCCTGACCGCGCCCCTGATGCTCGCCACCCGCCGTCAGCGCTCGGCCGCCACCGAGCGGTTCCGGGAAGCCATGTGCACGGCGGCGCGCCTGGAGGCCTGATCGGCGGTTGCGGACCGGGCGAATGCAGTCAGACTGGGCATGGCGTAGAGATCGGCGATCGTCGAGGCTTGCCCGGGACCCGACCTGACGTCCTCAGAGCCTCATGTCCAGGAACACCTGATCGCGCAGGGGGATGCCGTCGACCATCAGGCCTTCCGGATAGCCGGTGTGGGGGCCGAAGACGTCGCGCACGATGCGCTCCATCCGGAACCCCTGTCGCTGGTAGAAGCGCAAGGTCCCCGTGCCGGCCGCTGCGGTGGATACGATCAGGCGCCGCGCGCCCAGCCCTTTGCAGCGTTCCACGGCCGCGACGACGAGCGCACGGCCCAGACCCGCCGCCTGGCGCGCCTCGACCACGGCCATGCTCTTCAGTTCCAGCGTATCCGGCTCGGCCGCAGGGATGATCTGCAGGTGGCCAACAATGTCGGGGCCGTCGCGCGCGACCAGGATCTCGCCCAGCGGCAGGTAGGCCTCCACGGCGCTCGGGGAGTCGTCGGCCAGGGCGAAGAGCGGGAGGAGGGCGTTCCGGTCGCCCAGGTAGATTTCGATGTCCATGCGCCGCGCCACACGCTCTGATGGGTCCGTAAGGGCGAACCGCAACGGGAAGGTGGCGATGCGACGCGGACCGGTCAACGCCGAGGCGCCGGGCTCAGGACGTCGCCAGGACCAGGTCGCGCACGTGATGCAGGTCCGGCGAGACCCGCACGCCCAACGCCAGCAGGTCGTCGGTGGGTTCCAGCAGGTCGGGAACCATGACCGTCATCATGCCGGCCGCCGCGGCCGACCTGACGCCGATGTGGGAGTCTTCCAGCGCCAGGCACGAGCGCGGCTCGACCGCCAGCCGGGCGGCGGCCGTCAGGAAGGGATCGGGCGCGGGCTTGCCGTTCTCATAGTCGCCCCGGCAGACCAAGTGGTCGAAGCGGTGCGTCAGACCGTGCGCGCCAAGGTGACGCTCGACGGTCGTTCGGGACGACGAGGTGGCGATCGCCCGGGGCAGCCCGAGTTGGTCAAGGGCGGCCAGCAGCTCCGGCGCGCCCGGCTTCAGGGCCAGGCTCCGTTCGGCGATCAGCCAGAAGTGGCAGGTCCAGGCGGCGTGGAATTCCTCGAATCGGAAATCCTCGCCGAAGTGGGCCAGGAACAGGCCCTGGGTCTGCGAGCGCCGCACGCCAATCGAGCCGTTGTAGACTTCGTCTGGAACGACGCATCCGGCCTCGGCCGCGGCGGCGAGCAGGGCGTCCTGCCAGAGTGCCTCGGTGTCGAACAGCAACCCGTCCATGTCGAAGATCACCGCAACGGGACGTCTGGGCAATGTCATGCGGGAACTGCCCTTGGTTGCGTAAGGCCCAGGCGGCGCGCTGAACGCGCAACGGTCTTAGACGCCACAGGCCGCCGCGCCGTCAACGTAGGGAAGGGGCGCCACCTGGGCGCGACGTGAGGGGGAGTTTCCCTATCCGATGTTGTTCCCACCCCCGTGCCATCCAATGCTGGTGACGTGATGATCTTTGAAATTCACCTCGATGATTTCCGCCTCTCCGAAGATCGGCACGCCAAAGAAGTTCGCCCAGGATTCCCAGGTTTCCTGCAACGTGTGTTGGCATCCATATTCCTCGGGGCGACTGGTCTTCTCGTAGTCGACGGACCCCGCCATCGGGTCGAATTCGAGCTTTGACGCATCATTGGGACTGGGCGCGAGACAGAAGGCGCCCGTGCGATGCAGGTGGCCGTTGTTCCTTAGTGCCGCCATTGCGTCTTGATGGCTCATTCCGATTGAAACCCCGAATGCCGATCCGCTCGCAATCACGCCCGGTTGGCTTCTAGGGTCGCTGTCGTAGCCCGGCCAGGGCGCAGCAACTTGTCCTCTGCCGCAGTCTGCGAGAGGGATGAGAAAAAACAGAAGCGTCAAGGTCAGTCTGAATTCCATCGCCCAAGTGTGATTGTCTCGGCGATGGTTCTCAATGGGGCATCAGGGTCGCCACGACAGGCCAGGGCCTGAACAAAGCAGCTCACCCGGGACTGAACCAAGGCGCGGCCACCAAAATATCGCGCCTAAGGAAGATTATCGGAAATAAGAGATGAGGGCGAGCCGGCTCGGGCCTCCGCCGCCGGAGCGCCCTCGGTCAGGTCCAGGCCGTAGAACCGCGTGTCCACCGGCATGAACAGGAACCCAGGCGGGAGCTCGGTCTTGGCGACCTGGCGGAAACCCTGCTTCTCATAGAACCGGTGCGCGGCCAGGAACTTGTCGGTGGTGCCCAGCCAGATGCCGGTCAGGCCGCGCTCCCTGGCGTGATCCAGCAGCGTCGCCAGCAGCCGGGCCGCCACGCCGTGCTCGCGGCCGCGGTGGCTCGCCAGGACGAACATCTTGCGCAGTGCGCCATTGCCGCCGCCGATGTCCTTGAGCGCGATGGTTCCGACGATCCGCCCGCCGTCGCGCGCCACCCAGAAGCCGCCGGCGCCGGTCTGGTAGAAATCGGGTATCTCGGCCAGATCCGGCTGGTCTTCGGCCGTGATGGCGATGCCGAACTCCTGGCTCTGGATCGGCACGATGACGTTAACCACATCCAGGGCGTCGCCCGGCCGGAAGCTGTCGATGACGATCTGGCTCATGCAAGTCCCTCGAGGCCCGCACAGCATATAGGCTGTCAGACGCTCAAGGTTAGACAGCCCAGACCGTCAGCGGCCCCAGGACCTGGAATCCGGCCGCCAGGGCTTCGTCCAGGGCCTCGCCGCGCTCGTAGCCCACCAGGCCCTTATCGGGAAACATCGCCTGGGCGATGGCCGCAGCCTCGGCCTGGCCGCCGAAGACGTTGCTGACGCCGACGACGCTGTCGGTGGGCGCCAGGACGCAGCCCGCCACGATCCTGTCTTCGCGCCAGCCCGCCATGATCCCGACGCCGGCGTTGCCCAGGATCGCCGGCGCGAAGACACCGGCGTCCTCAGGATCACCCCCGCTCCAGGCGTCCACCCAGACGGCCAGGTCCTCGGCGGTCTCCACCAGGCGCCAGTCCAGCGTCGGCCGAGGCGTCTCGTTCTGCACCGGCCGGTGCAGCCACTGGGCCTCGAACAGCCGGGCATAGCCGTGGGCGGTCAGGTCCAGGCGGTTGAAGCTGTCCTTCACCGACGCGCCGCCGGGCGGCCCTTCCACCGCCAGGCGCGCCAGCCATTCGGTCTGGGCCGCGACATCGGCGGCGGGGTCGATGGTCACGGCGCTGGGATAATACTTCGGCGGCGTGCCCCGGCACATGGCCATGCCGAGACCGCGCTGGGGCTCAAGGCCGTGCGCCTGCCACATGGCCAGGCACCAGGCGGCGTTGTTCACCGCGGCCAGGCGCAGGATCGGGGACACGGGTTCGGTCATGCGGTCGGCAGGGTCAGCTCGCCCGAGGCGATGCGTTTCAGGGTGTCGATGTAGAGGCCGGGCTCGGCGGCCATGACGCGGGCCTCGATGTCGGCGGCCGTGTCGTCGGCCTTCACCGGCACCCGGGCCTGGGCCACAGGCGGTCCGTGGTCATATTCGTCGTCGACTACGTGGACGGTGGCCCCGGTTTCCGCCACGCCCGCGGCCAGGACGGCCTCATGCACCCGGCGGCCGTACATCCCCTGCCCTCCGAAGTCCGGCAGCAGGGCGGGATGGACGTTGAAGATGCGGTTGCGGAAGGCCGCCAGCGTGCGAGGCCCGAGCTTGCGCAGATAGCCCGACAGCACCACCAGCTCGGCGCCGGACGCCATGAGCGCATCGGCCAGGGAATTGTCGGCGCCGTCGGGGTCCTTTACCGTTGGAATACAGAGAGCTGGGACGTTGTTCTGAACCGCGAACGCCAGGGCCGGGCTGTCCTTGCGGTTGCTCACCACCAGGACCGGCTCGGCGGCCAGGCGGCCGTCCCGGCACGCGGCCACGATGGCGCGCATGCTGGAGCCGTTGTTGGAGGCGAGGAAGGCCAGGCGCATCAGGCGTCGCCGCCCATCGGCACGCGCACCGTCATGCCGTCAAAGGCCGGCTCGACCCCCGGCGGCAGGCGGCGCGACAGCTCTTCGAAGTCCAGGTCGATGTGCATGTTGGTCAGAATGGCCCGCTTGGGTTTGACGCGCTCGATCCAGGCCAGTGCCTTGTCCACGTGCGCGTGGGTCGGATGCGGCGTGTAGCGCAGGGCGTCGACGATCCAAAGGTCAAGGCCCTGGAGGGCCTCGAAGGACGCCTCGGGAAGGTCGACCACGTCGCTGGAATAGGCCACGCCGCCGTGGCGATAGCCGCCGAAGCGATAGCCCAGGGACCGCACGCCGCCGTGGTCCTGGTCGAAGGTCACCACCGGGATTTCGCCGCTCGGCCCGCCGATGCGCCAGCCGACGCCGTGCGGCAGCGTCGGCTTGATGTCGGCGATGGCCGGGTACAGGCCCTCGCCCTCGAAGATGTAGCCGAAGCGGCGCAGCATGGTGGCGCGGGTGGCGTCGTCCATCCAGCAGTCGATGCGTCGGCGCTGGTGCAGGGCGAAGGCGCGGATGTCGTCGATGCCGTGGCTCTGGTCGGCGTGGTCGTGGGTCAGCAGCAGGGCGTCCAGGCGCCTGGCCTTGGCGGCGGCGGTCTGCTGGCGGAACTCCGGCGAGGCGTCGACCACCAGGGTGGTGTCGCCCCCCTCCCCGTCCTCGCCGGTGTTCGGCCGCCGGACGAGCAGGGAGCAGCGGGTGCGCCAGTTGCGCCGGTCCTCGGGATCGCAGACCCCGAAATTGCCGTCGGCCCGAGGCACGCCGCCCGAGGAGCCGCAGCCCAGGATGACGATTTCCATTTCGGCGCTCACGCGCGGATATCCGCGGGCGCCGGAATACGGTCGAACAGGGCGAAGAAGGCCGCCTCTGTCCGCGCCTCGGTCTCGGCCAGGCTCCAGCCGCGGATCTCGGCCAGCTTGGCCAGGATGTGCGGCAGGTAGGCCGGCTCGTTGCGGCGGCCGCGCATGGGCACGGGGGCCAGGTACGGACAGTCCGTCTCCAGGATGATGCGGTCGGCCGGCATGTCGGCGATCACCGCGCGGACGTCCTCGGCGGCCTTGAAGGTGGCGATGCCGGAGACCGAGAACCAGGCGCCGAGGGCCGCCGCCCGCCGGGCCAGGTCCGCGCCGGAGGTGTAGCAGTGCATGAGGATCTTGAAGGCGCCTCGGGCGTGCTCCTCTTCCAGGATGTCGCCCATGACCGCGTCGGCCTCGCGGGTATGGACGACCAGCGGCAGGCCGGTGCGGCGGGCGGCGTCGACGTGGGCGCGGAAGACAGCCGCCTGAACATCCCGTGGCGATAGGTCATAGTGGAAGTCGAGGCCCGTCTCGCCGATCCCGACGACCTTCGGCCGCGCCGCCAGATGGCACAAGCTATCGGCTGTAAGAGACGGGTTTTCCTTGGCTTCGTGCGGGTGGGTTCCGACCGTGCACCAGATGTCGGCGTGGGTCATGGCGATGGAGTGGACCGCTTCGAAGGACGAGACCTTGTCGCAGATGGTGACCATCAGGCCGATGCCGGCGGCCCGGGCGCGCGCGATCACCTCCGCCTGGTCTTCGGCGAATTGGGGCGCGTGCAGGTTCACGTGGCTGTCGATCAGCATGGCGGCAAGCGGGGCATTGTTCAGGGCTATACAGGGTTCGGGCGTCAGGCGATGGCGCGAAGGCGCGCGAGCGCGGTGAAGAAACTGTCCGCCCGGTCCAGGTTCAGGGCCTCGGCTTCGCGCGGGATGCGCACCAGCATCTCGTGGGCTTCGGCCCAGCGGTCAAGGGCGCGGGCGCCGTGATCCGCCAGGGCCTGGCCGGCGGCCATGTCGTGGACCTGGTCGGCCAGGCGATCGAACAGCATCTCGAAGCGAACCGCGCCCTCCGCGCCCCGGAACTTCTCGGCGATAAGCAGGGCGGCGGAATCGTTGACCCGCGGCAGGTCGCGGAGCAGCTCGCGGGCCTGGTCGTCTACGTCCAGGGCGCCCGCCTCGGCCAGTCGCCACGCCCGCGCCGGCGCGCCGCGAGCCATGGCCAGCAGGCGCTCGGCGTCATGCTGGGCGACCTGGGCATGATCCATCACCCAGTGTGTGGCCGCCTCCCTCGGCGGCGTTTCGAACCGCAGGCGCCGGCAGCGCGAGCGGATGGTGGCCAGCAAGCCGCCCGGCGAATGGGTGACCAGCAGCAGCACGCCCCGCGGCGGCGGCTCCTCCAGGGTCTTCAGGACCGCGTTGGCGGCGTTGACGTTGAGGTCGTCGGCGGCGTCGATGATCGCCACCCGGTAAGGGGCGGTCGCCGGCGACTTGGCGAAGAACTCCGGCAGGGCGCGGGCCTCGTCCACGGGGATCGACTTGCGCGGCTTGCCGTCCTCGGCCTCGCGCTGCAGGACCATCAGGTCCGGGTGGCTGCGCGCGGCGACCTGCCGCGAGACCGGATCGTCGGGCGACGCGCCCAGGGGGCCGCGCGACGGGTCCGGGGCCGCGCCCAGCAGCCGGCGCGCGGCGCGGAAGGCGAAGGTCGCCTTGCCCAGGCCCTCGGGGCCGGCCAGCAGCCAAGCGTGGTGCAGGCGTCCTCGTTCCAGGGCGTGCAGGAAGGCCAGCTCGGCGCCGGTCTGGCCGTCGAGGGCGAAGACATCCTTGGCGTGGGGGATCGCCTCGCTCATCCCAGGCGCCCGTCGACGGCGGCCCAGATCGCCTCGGCGACGGCCTCCATCGGCAAGGTCGCGTCGATGACCGCGCAGCGATCCGGTTCGGCCTTGGCGATGGCTAAGAAGCCCTCGCGCAGGCGCTGGTGGAAGGCCTCGCCCTTGGCTTCGAAGCGTGTTTCGGCGCCGGTGTCGCGGGCGGCGGCGCGGGCCAGTCCGACCTGGACGGGCAGGTCGAGGATCAGGGTCAGGTCCGGCCGCGTGGCGCCCAGGATTTCATGCTCCAGGGTCTCGATCAGGGCCGCGGGCGCGCCGCCGCCGGCGCCCTGGTAGGCCCGCGTGGAATCGGCGAAGCGGTCACAGATCACCCAGTCGCCCCGCGCCAGGGCCGGTTCGACGACCCGTTCGATGTGGTCGCGGCGGGCGGCGTACATCAGCAGCGTCTCGGTCAGCGGCGACCAGCGGTCGGGGTCGCCGGTGACCAGCAGGGCGCGGATGGCCTCGGCGCCTGGCGAGCCGCCGGGTTCGCGGGTGGTCACCACGGTGCGTCCCTGGGCGGCGAGATGCTCGGCGAGGCGGCGGACCTGGGTCGACTTGCCGCCCCCCTCCCCGCCTTCGAATGTGATGAACCGCCCGCGCGCCATTGGCGGCACATTGGGGGTTTCGCCCCCTTTGTCCAGACGGGCCGGCGACGGCGGGCCGAGTTCGCGCCTAGTAGCCGTCGAGAAGACGCGCGCCGGGGAAGCCGGCGGCGGCCACGCGGTCCACGGCGCCGTCGCCGGCGCAGCGCACGGTGACGCGATAGAGCACGGTGTCGCCGCGCTGGATGGTGTCGATGCTGGTCTCGCCCTCGCCGGCCAACCGGGCGGCGGCGCGCTCGGCGTTGTCGCGGTCGCTGAAGGCGGCGGCCTGGACGCGCACGGACCGCGTCGGCGCGGACCAGGGTCTGGCGGAGGGCGCCGGCGACGCCTCTGCAGTCATGTGCTCGACGGGACGGGCCGTCTCCGCCGGCTCCTCGTCCGTGGCGTAGGACGGCGATGAGGCGTGCAATTCGGCCAGCCCCTTGTCGACGTCGTCGTCGCGAACTCGCGGCGACGGCCCGGGCCGGGTCGTGTCGCGGGGGGCAGGCGGGGCCACGGCCGACGCGTAGCGCAGGCCGTCCTCGGGGCGCGCCAGGCCGGCCGGGCCGACATAGCGCACCCGCACCCGGGCGGTGCCCTTGGCGTAGAAGCCGAGCTGTTTGGCCGCCTCGCGCGAGAGGTCGATGACGCGGCCGTCCACGAAGGGGCCGCGGTCGTTGACCCGGACCTGCAGCTTGCGGCCGTTCTCAAGGTTGGTCACCTCGACGATGCAGGGCAGCGGCAGCGTCTTGTGGGCGGCGGAGGGGGCGTCCATGTCGAACAGTTCGCCGTCGGCGGTCCGGCGGTTGTGGAACTGTGCGCCGTACCAGGAGGCGACGCCGACCGCCTCGTAGTCCGGCTGGTCGCGCGGCGTGTACCAGACCCCGTTCACCTGGTAGGGCCGCATCGTCCCCGGCACGGTGGCGCCGCCGCCATGGCCGCCGCCGGTCCTGGGCGTGACGTGGGAGATCGAGGTCGGCCCCTGTGGCGTGGCGCATGCCGCCAGGCTGACGCCGGCCAGGGCCAGCACCGCCAGGCTGCGGCTGTTGCGGCCCAGCCGATCCCCCTGGGCGGAGGCCCAGGCCAGCATCCCCTTCGACGCCATCGGCATTGTTCGCATCCCGAAAATCCGGACGCCATGGTGAACGAAAGGTTTTGAGAGGCCGTTAAGCGCGCCTCGCCGCCAGCGCGGCCAGGTAGTTGTCGAGGTAGGTGTTGACGTCATGCGCGAGGGAGGCGCCGAAGCGGGGATTGATCTCGAAGATCTTGGGCGCGCCGTCTGCGAGCTTGTAGTCGATGCAGGCGGTCCCCTCGTAGTCCAGGGCGGCGAGGATTTCGGCGAACCCGCGCAGGTGGACGCAGCCGCGCGTCAGGGTCATCCGCACCGGCCGGGCGTGGGCCCCCAGGACCGCGTCGGGCCGGTCCAATTCGTAGCAGACCGTCGAGGCGTACCAGACGCGGCCGGCATCGCGCAGGATGTGGGCGGCGTATTCGATCTCGCCAGGCACGAAGGCCTGGACGAACCAGTCGGGATCGTTCACGTCGAGCGCCGCCTCTTCGGCCGCGTCGTGAACCACATGCGCGTGGCGGCCCCAATAGCCGGTCCGGCGCTTGAGAACATAGGGATAGGGCGGCCCCGGCGCGCGCAGGGGCGGGACGGCGGCGCCTAGTCCCCGCTCCTGCAGGAACTCCACCAAAGCCCGCTTGTCCTCACAGCAACGCGCCGCCGACGCCGACGGATAGATCGCCACGTCGCCGGCCATGGCTGGCCAGTGGCGCAGATGCTCGTACTGGTCCACCGCCAGAGGAACGACGGCGTCGGCGTCGGCCACGGCCTCCAGGGGCTGGAAGTCGGCGTCGAAACGGGTGCGGTCAAGGTTGGCGGCGATGGCCGTCTGGAAGTCTCGAAACGCGCCGAACACCACCCGGGCGGGCCTTGGACGGACGGAACCTGACGGCGAGACGGCGTTCACCGGTCCCCGTTAGCGCGATTCCGGCCGCCTCCGCGGCCCGGCCCTGGTCAGCGCCAGTAGCAGATGCGCTCGTGATGACGCCAATGACAGACGCGGTGTCCGCCATGGCGATGGTGGCGATAAGCCCAGGCGTCGTGGCCGCGCCGATGGTCGCCGCGCCAATGATCGCGCCGTCCGTGATCGTGTCGCCAGCCGCCTTCGCGCCGTCCGTACCCGCCCTCGTCGCCGTGGTGGTGGCGACCCTCGTAGGGCTGGGCCGAAGCGCCGGTGGCCAAGGCCAAGGTGGCGGCGGCAAGAATAGTCGAGACGAGTCTCTGCATGGCGAAGTCTCCCTAGTGGTTTGATCTTGAAGATGTGGCCTGAACGCGTCGGCGGCGTTGAGATGGATCAAGCGCAGGCCAATCGGGGGTTGGTCGGATGAACTTGCTCAGGCAGGATTGGCGCGGGCGCGACCGGCGCGATTGTTGATCCCCGTCAAGGGGACGCGGCGCGCATCGTGCTCCAAGACAGGTGCAACGCCTCAATCGGAGGGGCGACCAAAGGAGACGCGAGATGAAGCTTTCGACCTTGGCGATGCTGGCCGCGAGCGGCGTCATCGCCGCCGCGACGCCGGTGATGGCGCAGCCTTATGGCGGCTATCACGACCGCGGGGATCACTATGATCGTGGCCGGGGCCGGGACGAAGGTCCGCGCGCCTGGGACCTGGGCCGTCGCATCGACTGGATGCAGCGTCGCATCGAACGGGGGCGGCAGGATGGCTCCCTCGATCGTCGCGAGGCCTATCGGGTGCAGAGCGCCCTCGACGAGATCAGCCGCGACATGCGCCGCATGGAGCGCCGCAATGGCGGCTATCTGGACGGACGCCAGCGCGACATGCTGGACGACCGCCTCAACCGGCTGAACGACCAGATGCACTGGCTGCGCCAGAACGACGAGCGTCGGCCCTGGTAGCCTTTCGCCAACAGGCCTGAACACGAAGGGCGCGACCGCCGCAACGGTCGCGCCCTTTCTTTTTGATCGTTTGGCCTCTGTCCGTCTGCCGCCGCTCCACGTACTCGGCGTGAGGTGGCGCCCGGCCCTGTCGCGACCGACAGGGCCGGGACGCCAAAAGTCAGTGACCCGACTCCTCCAGCCAACGAACCCGCCGGCTGAGTTCGGTCAGCCGGGTCGTCAGGTACTGGCGGTCCGCCTCGGCCAGGACGCCGCCGTTGCGGGCGCGCAGCGAGTCCTGCTCGTCGCGGATGCCGTCGAGGCTGGCGAGGGCGTCGCGCGCCGCGTCGGGGCGAAGGTCGCCCGCGTCCCGGTCATGGCGAATGCGCGTTTCGAGCGCCGACATCTGCTCGGACAGTCCCGGTCCGACGTCCGGCGGCCCGCGGTCCGGCGCCGGCGCAGGACCTTCGAACGTGTCCGGCGGCGTCGGCGCATAGGTTCCATCGTCGTAGACCCCATAGACCACGTCGAGCACCTGGCCCGTGCGGGGATCGACCAGCAAGGCGTCGGGCCCGAAGCGGACCCAGCGGTCGCCATAGGGCGGCTCCATCAGGCCAAGGGCCAGGAAGTCATAGATGAAGTAGGCGTCGACCAGCGCCGAGAACGGCAGCGTGTCGCCGCGGCGATAGAAGCGGTACGAGAGATCCGAAGGATAGCGGTAGCGATCGGCCCGCACCGGCGGACGCCGCTCCCCGCGCACGGAGTAGCCGCGCCGATCCCCGCCGCCGCGGTCGCCGCCATGATCTGCTCCTGAGCGGTCGCCATAGCCCCGGTCGCCATAGCTCCGATCGCCATAGCCGCGGTCTCCACCGCCCTGGCCGCCGTAGGACCTGTCCCCGTGATCGCCGCGATCGCCGCGATCACCCCGGTCGCCCCGATCTCCGTAGCCGCCACTGGACCCGCCGGCGCCCCAATGGCTGCCGCCCGACTCGCCGCCACGATCACCGTCGCCGGGACCTTGCCGGCCGCCGCGATCACCGCGATCGCCGCCCCCGCCTTGCTGGCCGCCGCCCCAGCCGCCGCCGCGGCTTCCGCCGTCGTCGCGGCGTCCGCCACGGTCCTGACCGCCCTGTCCTTGACCGCCTTGGCCCTGACCCTGGCCGCCCTGGTCGCGCCCGCCCTGACCTCGGCCCCCCTGGCCATGGCCGCCCTGGTCTCCGCCCTGTCCGTGGCCGCCTTTGCTGGCCGCCGCGGCGCCGGCGATGGCGCCGAAGAGGCCGAGGATGGCGTCCACGGTCTTGTCGCCCGTGCTCGACCCACCGCCCTGCCGGCCGCCCTTTTGTCCCTGGCCTTGTCCGCCCTGACCACCCTGGCCCTGACCACCCTGGCCCTGACCGCCTTGGCCCTGGCCGCCCTGCCCCTGGCCACCTTGGCCTCTGCCGCCCTGGCCTCTGCCGCCCTGCGCCTGACCGCCCTGCGCCTGACCGCCCTGACCCTGAGCGCCTTGGCCTTGGCCCTGGCCGCCTTGACCACCCTGCCCCTGCCCCTGCCCCTGGCCTTGGCGATGACCTTTCGGCTTGTTGGGATCGGTCTGGTCCGTGGGCGCGGTGGCGGGTTGCGCGGCGCTGATCGTGTTCGACAGCACCAGGCCTAGCGCGGCGGTCGCCAACAGTAGCCGTTTCATCGAATCCTCCCAGCGGACATGGCTTGGCCGGAAGATCTAGGCCAAGCTTGGCCTGGCGCCCTTGACCAGGGTCAACCGCGTGCGACGGCGGGTTGTCGCACTTGCTGGAGGGTCAGGAGGATCGCCGTCGGGCGATTTCGCGCTTGAGCAGCTCAAGTTCCGCGAGTAGGGCCGCCCGCAAGGCTTCGAGGCTGTCCGCGCGGGCCTCGGACCTGTCCGACGTGACGCGCTGGACAGGGTGGGCCACCACCGGCGCAACGTCTTCGCGAACTTCACCGCAGGCCGGACAGGCGGTCAGCGCGTCTTCGATCTCGAGCGCGCACGACGGACATTCAACAAGCACTTCCGCTCCCCCAAGCGGTTTACATCGCCCACTGCGCAGCAACGACGTTCACGCGCAAGGTCGCTCAGGTTGAAAAGTCGGAATCGCGGCCCGGGGCGCCCGCCCAGGCGCAAAAAAATTGGCGGACGGGGTGGGATTCGAACCCACGGTGGGCGTGAACCCACGGCGGTTTTCAAGACCGCTGCCTTAAACCACTCGGCCACCCGTCCCCTGCCCGACCGTGGTCGGGCGGGAGGGCTTGTAGCAAGCCGGGGCGCTGGGCTCCAGCTAGAGGTGCAGGCCAATCACGAGGGCGCCGAAGACGCCATAGAGGCCGGCCATGGACGCAAGGAGACCCGGCGTGGCGCGCCGGAGGCGGAACATCACCAGGAGCAGAACCACGGCCACGGCGGTCACGGCGCCGGCGGCGATCAGCGTGCCTTCGAACATCCAGGGGGTGAACAGGATCCCGAAGGCGCTGGGGACCGTCGCCTGGATCATCATGGCGCCGGAGATGTTGCATAGGGCCAGCCGCGTCTTGCCCTGGCGGATCCAGATCACGGCGTTGAGAATCTCGGGCAACTCCGTGGCGACGGGGCTGAACAGCAGCGCCACCAGTTGCGGCCGCATGCCGAGCTTGGGGCCGAGGGCGTCGAGCTGGCCGACGAACAGCTTGGAGCAAACGAAGATCACGGCCAGGGCGGCCAGGGTCTGGATCACCGCCAGGGCGGCGGACGGATCGGCCTGGCGCGGGGCGATCTTCAAGGGTTCGAGGTCGTGGCCGGACTCTTCCTCGCCGCCGGCCATCTCCTTCCAGAAGTAGGCGCCATAGGCGGCCAGGAACAGCACGCCCAGCCAGGGCTTGATGGCGAAGGCCACGAGGCCGAGGCCGATCTTGGCCACGAAGATGATCAGGAACCAGGCCTGGTCGCGGCTGAGGTGGCCGTCCGGGTCCTTGAGGGCGGCGACGTTGGCGCGCGCCTTGCCGACCACCAGCAGGGTCACGCCGACGACGGCGTAGGCGAGCGTGCCCAGCACCAGGGGCCCGCCGAGGGCCGCGCCGACGCCGATCTCCTTCTGGGCGGCGGTGACGCCGAACACCACGGCCACGAAGGTGACGATGCTCTCCGGCAGGGCGGTGCCGGCGGCGGCCAGGATGGTGCCGGTGGCCTTCTCGCCGAAGCGGAACTTGCGCCCCACCCATTCGACGCCGTTCACGAATACCTCGCACGCCAGGTAGATGGCGACGGCGTTGGCCAGCAACAGGCCGATGACCACGGGCAGGGAATTCATCGTTGGATCGCTCGGGGGCCGGACGAGACATACCAAGGGGATCGGCGCCCTCGCCCGACCCACGGACGAACGCCGAACCCGATGGTCTCGCCAAGTCGAACTGACCGTCCGCGCCACGGCCACTAAGGCCGAGTGTGTTGGCGCGAGCCCCTCTGCAACGCGAGGGCGGCTACTCCCCAAAGAGCGAGGACTGACTAGGCGGACGCGACGACGGCGTCAACTCGGCTCACGCACGGCGCGCGCGGATGGCGCAGGTTCAGCGCCCGTGGGCCGCCATCCAGGACTGCCACATCAGCAGCGTCCAGACCCGGGCCTCGACCGAGGTGTCGCCGCCAAGGTAACGCCGCCACACCTTGGTCACGGTGGCCGGCTTGAGCAGACCCTGGCGACGGATCACCGCCGGGTCGAGCAGATCCTCGGCCCAGCCGCGCAGGTCGCCGACCAGCCAGCCGTGCAGGGGAACCGAGAAGCCCATCTTGGGGCGCTCGATCAGCGTCCGCGGCACGTAACGGTCGAGCACCTTGCGCAGCAGCCATTTGCCCTGACCGTCGCGCAGCTTCATGTCCATGGGCAGACGCCAGGCGAAGGCCGCGATGCGCGGATCGAGCAGCGGCACACGGGTCTCGAGACTCGAGGCCATGGCGGCGCGGTCGACTTTGCACAGGATGTCGCCTGGCAGATATTCCACGGTGTCGCGCCAGATCAGGCGCTCGATGTCGTCGTCGAATTGGGGCGACGGCGCGCGCTCCCCGGGCAGGAGGTCGTCGTCGCCCGCCATGATACGGCTCGGATCGGCCCAGGACGACATGGTGAAGTCGTAGAGCTCGTCCTGGCTGCGGGCCTGCATCCAGCCGGCGGCGCGCTTGATGTGCGGGGCCAGGCGGCCCTTTGCGGCGAACTGGCGGGCGACCGGGCCAAGGCCGGCCAGGGCGCCTTCCAGGACCGCCATCGGGGCGGCCTCCAGCATTCGTCCGACGGCCCGGCGCATGGGCACCTTGCGGAAGCCGTTCCACAGCCTGGGAACGCCGGGATAGCGGACGTAGCCGCCGAACATCTCGTCGCCGCCATCGCCGCTGAGGCAGACGGTGACGTGCTGGCGCGCCAGGCGGCTGATCAGGAAGGTCGGGATCTGCGACGCGTCGGCGAAGGGCTCGTCGAACATCGCGCCCAGGGTCGGGGCGACGTCGCGGGCGTCGGCCATGGTGACGCGGAATTCGGTGTGCGCCGTGCCAAGATGATCGGCCACGGCGCGGGCGTGCTCAGCCTCGTTGAACTCGGGATTGTCGAAGCCCGCGGTGAAGGTCCGCACGGCCCTGCCCGTCTGGGCCTGCATCAGGGCGGTGACCAGGGACGAATCCACCCCGCCCGACAGGAAGGCGCCCAGCGGCACGTCGGCTTCCATGCGTTGCTGCACGGCGTCGCGCAGCAGTTCGTCGAGGGCTTCGGCGGCTTCGGCCTCATCGGCGAAGCGGTCGCGCCGGCCTTCGGCGACCGCCTCGTCCAGGGTCCAGTAGGGGGTGATCTCGGGGAGCTCGCCCTCCTCCCAGGTCAGCAGGCAGCCCGGCGGCAGCTTGAAGACGTCCTTGTAGATGGTCTGGGGCGCGGGGATGTAGGCGGTCTTGAAGAAGGCCGCGAGCGCCGCGCGGGAGATGTTCAGCCGCGGGCCGACCAGGGCCTCGATGGCGCCCAGCTCCGAGGCGAAGGTCAGGCCGCCGCCCAGGGCGGTGTAATACAGCGGCTTTTCGCCGAAGCGGTCGCGGGCGAGGGTCAGGGTGCGCTCGGAGCGATCCCAGACGGCGATGGCGAACATGCCGTTGGCGCGCTTGAGGGCGCCGTCCATGCCGAAACGGGCGATGGCCTCGACCAGGACCTCGGTATCGGAACGGCCCTTCCAGTTGACGGCGCCCACCGCGTCCATCTCGCGGCGCATGTCGGCGTGATTGTAGATCTCGCCGTTGAAGACGATCAGGAAGCGCCCGCAGCCGCTGGCCATGGGCTGGTGGCCACTGGGTGTCAGATCCAGGACCGACAGGCGGCGGTGGCCCAGCCACACCCCGTCGTCTCGCCAGGCGCCTTCCGAATCCGGCCCCCGGTGGCTGAGGCTGGAGAGGGCCGCCCTCGCCTCGCCGGCGCTGACCGGCCGGCGCGCTCGCCCGACTGCGCCGGCTATGCCGCACATGGACCGAACCCGTATGACTCAAGCGTCACGCCCACCCGCATGCGCCGCAACCCCCAGAATTCAGCGGACAAGCCGCCCCCTATAGTCACGACGCCGCCGAAGGCCATGTCCCGCATCGGAACAGTCAGACTGCGGCAATTGCCCGCATGGGTCGAGAGGTTGTCCCCAAGGCGGGTGATCACGCCGCCACGAGGGGCAGGCCGGCGGCGCGCAGGACGACCTCGATGCGGCTGTCCCAGGTATGCTCGGCCAGCACACGGCGCTGGCCCGCGGCCGCGGTGTCATGCGCCTTGCCGGGGTTCGCCGCCAGGTCGGCCAACAGGTCCATGCCGCCCTTGAGGTCCATCCAGCGGAACAGGCTCATCTCGCGCCCTTCCTCGAAGGCCTGGCCGTAGAAGCGGCTGTAGTCCGAAAACACCGCCGCGCCGGCCAGCAGCGCCGACAAGGGCCGCTCGTGCGAGCCGCCGCCGAAGTTGCCGTTGGTGTTGAGGACGATGCGCGAGGCTCTCATGAGCTCGCTCATTCGCGACATGGGCACCGCGCCCTCATAGGTCGCGCGCTTGAAACGATAGAGATCGGCGTCCCACCCCAGGCCGCAGATGCGCACCGGCAGGCCGGTCTTGGCCAGGGCCTTCACGAACTCGAAGCGGCGGGTGCAGCGCACCTGCACGTCCAGGTGCCGGGCGGCGCGGCGCGCGCCGGCGTAGGCGGGATTGGACAGGTCGAGCCCGCGCGAGGCCAGCACCTGGTCCATGGCCTCGTGCGGCGGGATCCATTCCACCGACAGGGCCAGGTCGTAGGCGTCGTCGAACACCTTGCGCGTCGGCGCGTCGGCGTCGGCCCACGGCGTCGCCTTCAGCTTTTGCAGGGTTCCGCACCAGAGGATGGGCACATCACGTTCGGCCTCCCAGTCGGCCAGATCGCCCGGGACGGGCGCGGGCTCGCCCACCGCGGCATGGGGGCAGAACCCGGTGTTGGTGAAACGGTCCGGCCCGTAGATCGAGGACAGGGCCTCGACCTGGGTGGGGTCGACCATCAACAGCGCCGTATCCGACGGCGTGGCCTCCAGGCGCTGTTCCTGGCTGAGGATATAGTCCACGTGCCAGACCACGTGCGGGGCGGCGAACATCTGCGCCATGGTCCGACCGAATCCGTCGCGCGCCTCGCCCAGCATGTTGATGCTGAAGACGAAGGCCGTGGGCCCGGCGGAGGCCGCCTCCAGGATCGGGACGATCGGCGCCTCGATCCCCAGCAGGTCGACGACGTCCGCCCGGTAGCCGCGCTGCTGCAGGGCCGCCGCGGCGTGGTCGATGAAGGTCCGGGTGCCTTCATACTGTGATGGCCCCTTCAGTAGCACGGCGCGCAAGCGACACTCTCCCTGGCGAATCCCGAAGGATCCCAGGGATTTCTGGACCGCAACGGAAAGGGTTTGGTTAACGCCGCCACCGGCGTCCTTCGTCAAAGACAGCGAAGCTATGGAACCGGCCCATCAAGGCGACGTTCTGATGTCGATCTCGACAACCCAAGGAGCGCCAACAATGGCCGCCTCAAGTTACTTTACTTCGAACCAAGAGCCCGTCGCCAATACTGGCGTTGACCCGGTGACCGACGCCCCCATGATGGTCGGCAACCCCGCCCTTTCTCGCCGAACGGCGCGCCGGTCGAACAAGACCGCGCTGATGATCGGCATTCCGGTCGCCGCTGTTCTCATCCTGGCCGCCGGCGCGGCGGTGATGCTAAGCGACAAGGGCTCCGACGCCACCACGACGACCAGCCAGTCGACCACCACCACGACCGCCGAAACCACGCCGCCGCCCTCCCCTGTGGCCGCCGCCCCGCCGGTCTCGGCCGCCCCCACGCCGGTCCAGGCCGCGGCCAACACCATGGACGCCACGCCGCCGGTGACCCAGTCGGCCGCCCCGACTCCCGTCACGCAGCGTGTGGCCAGCGCCCGCCATACGGTCGTCAGCCACCGGTCCCGCTCGACGGCCACCGACGCCTCCAGCTCGGGCGCTGACGTCAGCGCCACCGTTCCGGCCCAGCCGTCCACGATGGCGCCCGGTCCGGTGAATCCGCCAGCCGCCGCTGTGGTCCCGGCGACGCCGCCGGTGATCAACGCCCCGCCGCCGGCCGTCACGCCCTCGCCGGCCCAGCCGGCAAACCCGACGCCGGACACGTCCAGCACGCCGTAGGCGTCCAGGACCTCCTGATTTGAAGGGGCCGCGGTCGATCGATCGCGGCCCATTTCTTGGGCGCCTGACCACCGCCCGGACACTTTGCGCGCTTCCCAAGCCGACGCCCTGACGGCATTAGGCGCGGATGGCGCAGGACACAGACATTCTCGTGGACGCGCGCGGCCACCGATGCCCGGTGCCGACGCTGAAGTTGCGGCGCGCCCTCGAACGGGCGGCGGCCGGCGCTGTGGTGCGCCTGATCGCCGACGACCCCATGGCGCGCATCGACGTGCCCCACTTCGCCGGCCAGGTCGGGGCGACGGTGCTGGAAACGGGCGAGATCGACGGCGCGGCCAGCTTTCGCGTGCGCAAGGCCGGCTGAACGGCGGCCCCCGAAACGCATGCGGCGCGCCGTTCCGCTGAGAACGACGCGCCGTCAGGATGCTGTCCTGATCAACCGATCGACGCTACGAGGGACGGGAGAGCGCGGCGACCGATTGACGATGCCAACCTAGCGAGCGCTGCCTGAACCCAGTCTGAACGAAACGATCAGGTTCGGGGGCGGTTCAGAGGGCGCCCGACGTCTGCAGCGCCCCGATTTCGTCGGCCGAGAAGCCCCAGTCCTTCAGCGCTGTCTCATTGTGGGCCCCGATCGCCGGCGGCGGCCCCTGGATCACACCGGGCGTGGCCGAGAACCGCGGCGCCGGCGCCGGCTGAACGACACCCTCGACGTCGACGAAGGTCTGGCGAGCCACGTTGTGCGGGTGCTTGGGCGCCTCGTCCATGTTCAGGATCGGGGCGAAGCAGACGTCGGTGGCGTCCATGATCTGGCACCACTCGGCCTGGGTCTTGCCGGCGATCACCTTGGCCAGGCGCTCGCGCAGGCTGTCCCATTGGCCGCGATCCATCTGGGCCTTGAAGTCCGGGTCGTTGATGCCGGTCTTTTCCAGCAGCAGGGCGTAGAATTGGGGCTCGATGGAGCCGATCGAGATCCATTTGCCGTCGGCGCACTGGTAGGTGTCGTAGAAGTGGGCGCCGCCGTCGAGCAGGTTGGTCCGCCGACCGGCGTCGGACCAGGCGCCGCCGGCCTTGAAGCCATAGAACATGGACATCAGCGAGGCCGCGCCGTCACTCATGGCGCAGTCGATCACCTGGCCCTTGCCGGTCTCGCGCGCGCTGATCACCCCGGCCAGAAGGCCGAAGGCGAGGTAGAGGGCGCCGCCGCCGAAATCGCCCACCAGGTTCAACGGCGGGACGGGCTTGTCCTTGGTGCCGATGGCGTCCAAGGCGCCGGTGATGGCGATATAGTTCATGTCGTGGCCGGCGGCCTGGGCGTAGGGGCCGAACTGGCCCCAGCCGGTCATGCGGCCATAGACGAGCTTGGGATTGCGCTTCAGGGCCACGTCGGGGCCGAGGCCCAGCCGTTCCATGACGCCGGGACGGAAGCCTTCGAGGATTGCGTCGGCGCCCTCCATGAGCTTCAGGCAGGCCTCGACCGCGGCCGGCTGCTTGAGGTCCAGGGCCACCGAGCGACGGCCGCGCGAGGTGATGTCGCTCTTGGCGCCGCCGCGGCCGCCCTTGCGGTCGACGCGGACCACGTCCGCCCCCAGGTCGGAGAGCAGCATGCCGCAAAAGGGCCCTGGCCCGATGCCCGCGAATTCGACGACCTTCAGTCCGGAAAGCGGTCCTTGGCCCATGGTTTGTTCCCTCACATCCAATGTCGATTGGCGCCACCTTAAGCGATGGCGCCGCGTGGGAAGGCAAGGGTCCCAGCACGGCCCTGGCGCGCCCGAGGGGGCTCCTGTATCCGAAGCGACTTTCCCAAGCCACCGGAGCTGACCGTGACCGACCCCTCCATTGGCCCGACGTCCAACACCTTCGTCTCGCAGCGGCTGCGGCTGCACTACGCCGACTGGGGCAACGCCGCGGCGCCGCCCCTGATCCTGCTGCACGGTGGTCGTGACCATTGCCGCAACTGGGACTGGGTGGCCCGGGAGCTGCGCGGCGACTACCACATCATCGCGCCGGACCTGCGTGGCCATGGCGATTCCGCCTATTCGCCGAGTGGCGACTATTCCATGGGCGCGTTTGTCTATGACCTGGCTCAGCTCATCCACCAGCAGAAGCTGGCGCCGGTGCGCATCGTGGCGCATTCCCTGGGTGGCAGCATCGCCTTGCGCTACGCGGGCGCGTTTCCGGAGACGGTGGCCAAGCTGGTGGCCATCGAGGGGCTGGGCCCCTCCCCCGCCCAGCAGGCCGAGCGCGCCAAGCGTACGGCGGCCGAGCGTCTGCGCCAGTGGGTCGGCGAGACCCGCGCCCTGGCCGGGCGGATACCCAAACGATACGGATCGATCGAGGAAGCCTTCGGCCGCATGCAGGGCGAGAACCGGCACCTGACGCCCGAGCAGGCCCGCTATCTGACCGTCCACGGCGTCAGCCAGAACGAGGACGGCACCTATAGCTGGAAGTTCGACAACTATGTCCGCTCGTTCTCGCCGGTGGATTTCCGGCCCGAGGAACTGCAGGAGCTATGGGCCAGCATCACCTGCCCCCTGCTGCTCATCAACGGCAAGGAAAGCTGGGCGTCAGATCCCGTGCGAGACGGCCAGATGGCCTTCTTCAAGGACGCCCGCGCGGTGGCCTTCGATGGGGCGGGACACTGGGTGCACCACGACCGGCTGGACGCCTTCGTGGCGGAAGTGCGCGCCTTCCTGGCCTAGGTGGCGACGATCGAGTCCAGGTGCGCCTTCTGCTTGCGGGTCAGGCCGTCGCGCACGAGGGCGTAGGACTGGCGCGCCAGGCGGGCGACCTCGTCGTCCGGCACGTCGCCGCCGAGCGTGACGGCGATCCAGAAGCGGCGATCCAGGTGCGAGCGGTGGCCGACCGAGGCGTATTGTTCCCGCAGGATCTCGGCCAGGTGCTGGTCGCACTTGAGGATGACGAAGGGCTCGCCGCGCACCGACAGGATCGCGAACAGCTTGCCCATGACCTTGTACATCCGGGCCGGCGTCGGGCGGTTCTGGGGGACGGGCACGGGGGTGGCCGTGGCGCCGGCGAAGGCGTCGAGAAGCCCCTTCAGAGACTCGGTGCGAGGATCGAGCTCCATCGGGAGCCTCCGGCGCGGCAGGTATGAACCAGCCTAGCGTCGACCAGCGCGCGCCGGCAAGCGCGGCGCGACGGCCTTGCGCCCCCTCCGTCACGTCTCGCTGCGCGAGCCGCGCCACCTCCCCCGCTCCGCTGCGCTACGCATGGGAGGAGGAACGAAGTCGCCGCTTCTTCTCCTCCCCTGCGTAGCGGGGGAGGTGGCGCTCAGCCCGCCAGGGCTGAGTGACGGAGGGGGCGCAAGGTGGCGCGAACAAGCGTGGGCCCGACGGCCTACAACGTCTGGCCGTCGTCGAGGGTGATGATGCTGCCGGTGATGTGCCGCGCGCCCGGGCCGGTGAGCATCAGCAGCACCTCGTCGAGATCGTGGGCGTCCATCAGGCGGCGGCGGGGCCAGCTCTTGAGTTGCTTCTGGCCACCCTCGGCGGCGAACCAATGGGCGTTGAGCTCGGTCTCGATGTAGCCGGGGCAGAGGGCGTTGACGGCGATATCCTGACGGGCCCACTCGCGCGCCAGGACCCGGGTCATCTGGGTCACGGCCGCCTTGGAGGCGCAATAGGCGGCCAGGCCCGGCAGCACGGTGTGGGCGCCGATCGACGCGATGTTGAGGATGCGGGCGTGGCCGGCGGCCGCTTCGCCGTTGTCGAGCATGCGGCGCGCCGCTTCCCGGGCGCCGAAGAAGACGCCGCGCACATTGACCGCGAAGGTCGCGTCCCAGACCTCCGGCGTGATCTCCAGGGCGCCGCCCTCTCCGCCCACTCCGGCGTTGTTGATCATGATCGAGATCGGGCCGAGGCCCGCCTGGACCGCGTCCAGAGCCGGGGCGATGGCCCCGACGTCGGCCACGTCGAGGGGAAAGGCCTGGGCGACGCCGCCGGCCGCGCGGATTTCGGCGACCGTGGTCTCCAGCCGATCGGTCCGGCGCGCCAGGAGCGCCACCGCCGCGCCCTTGGCGGCCAGGATCCGCGAAAAGTGCTGGCCCAGGCCGCTCGAGGCCCCGGTCACGACCGCGACACGTTGCTTCAGGGGTGCGTCCATTGGTTCTCCTCCGCGCCGGGTCGGCCTATTTGCCATGGGTCCGAACCCGTTATGGTGTGCGGATAACCGATTCTGGCTCGCAGGCGGCTTACCGCGAGCGGGTCAACGCGGTCCATGGGGAACCCTTGTCGATCAACGCCCGCATCCTGATCGTCGCCCGTGACGACACTCGCGCCGGGGCCCTCGCCGAGGGCCTGGACCGCCTGGGCTGGCGCACGATCACCGCCCGCGGTCCCTATGCGGCCATGGCGGCCCTGGCCGACCTTCAGATCGAGGCCGCCATCGTCGACGTCATCGGCGGCGGGCCGGACTCCCTGACCATGGCGCGCCGCCTCAAGGCCGCCTGCGCCCCGCGCCGCCTGCCGGTGATCGCCATCGCCACGCCGAGCGCCGAGATCGAAGACGCCGGCTTCGACCTCACCCTCGCCCCGCCCCTGCATCCCTCGCAGGCAGCCCTGCGGCTGGAATCCCTGGTTCGCCTGGCGATCTCCGAGGAAGAATTCGAGCTGCGGCGCGAGACCTTCGCCGAGCGCGGCCGCCGTCTCGAGCAGCCCGACGAGGAGGAAGGCCCCTATCGCATCCTGGCGGTGGGCGAGCCGGCGCCGCAGTTCCTGGCCCTGTCCAACGCCCTGGCCGAGATCGGCGCCGAGGTGGTGGGAGCCTTCACCGCCTATACGGCTTTCGACTACCTGCACGAGCGGCCCTTCGACGCCGTGGCCCTGTGGGCCGGCGACAACCAGCAGGAAGCTCTGTCGATCTCGGCGGGGATGCGGCGCAACACCCGCCTCTTCCACCTGCCGACGCTGCTCTACCAGCGCTCGGACTCCTACGTGACCACGGCCGAGGCCTACAACAAGGGCATCGCCGACGTCGCCTCGCCCGATACCCCCGAGACCGAAACGGCCCGCCGGATCGTCGAGCTGGCCCGCGCCTATCGCCGCCAGACCGCGATCCGCAACGCTCTGGAACGGGCCCGCAGCTCGGGCCTGATGGACGCCGCCACGGGGCTCTTCACCCGCGATCTCTTCGCGGCGCACCTGGTGCGACTGGCCCAGGCGTCCCGCGCCCGCAACCGGCCGCTGTCGGTCTGCGTGCTGAAGATCGCCGAGAAGCCGGACGTCACGGTCGCCCGGGCCGGCGGCTGGCTGGACCGGGCGATCCCGCAGATCGGCTCGATGATCGGCCGCCTGGTGCGGGTCGAAGACACCGCCGCGCGCCTGGGGCCGGAACTGTTCGCCCTAGCCCTGCCTTCCACCAATCTTGCCGCGGCCCACGCCGCGGGCGAACGGATCGCGGCAGTCATCGCCTGCACGGCCTTTGACGCGGGCGACAACCGGGCGCCCTTCGTGGCCGAGTTCGACATCGGCGTCGCCGAGCTGCAGCCGGGCGAAAGCGCGGCGCGGACGCTGGAAATCGCCGCCGCCAAGGCGATGCAGAAGCAGGCCAGCTAGAGCCAGCCGCGTTTTGATGGATCCATCAAAACGCGATCAGCAGGCTCGCCTCTTGGATTTGCGAGCACGATTCAGCCTCTTGTCGATTCCGACAAAAGCCATCGTGCTCTAGGCGGACGCGGCCGGTCAGCCCTTGGCCAGCGTCGCCAGGGCCGTGAGGATACGTTCAGCCGCCGCGAGGCGTTGATTGGGCGTGTCCCACTCGCCCTTGATCACCACCTTCTGGTCGGGACGCAGCCGCCAGGCGAGCTGGTTCTTCTGCACATGGGCGACCAGGCCGCCCGGGTTGGCGAAGTGGTCGTTGCGGAAACTGACCACAGCGCCCTTGGGCCCGACGTCGATCTTGGCGACGTTGGCCTCGCGGCAGAGGCCCTTGATGGCCACGACCTTGAGCAACTGGTCCGCCTCGGGCGGCAGGGGGCCGAAGCGGTCGATCAGTTCCGCGGCGAGAGCCTCGCGATCGTCGGCCTTCTCGGCGTCGGAGAGGCGTCGGTAGAGCGCCAGGCGGACGTTCAGGTCCGGCACGTAGGCCTCCGGGATCAGAACGGCGGCGCCGGTGTTGATGGCCGGCGACCAGCCGCGGTCCAGCGACAGGTCCTCGGGACCGCCCTTGGCCTTCAGTTCGGCGACGGCGTCCTCCAGCATCTGCTGGTAGAGCTCGACGCCGATCTCCTTGATGTGTCCCGACTGCTCGTCGCCGAGCAGGTTGCCGCCGCCGCGAATGTCGAGGTCGTGGCTGGCGAGCTGGAAGCCGGCCCCCAGGTTGTCCAGCGATTGCAGCACCTGCAGCCGGCGTTCGGCGGACAGGGTGATGGGTTTCTCGAAGGGCGTGGTCAGGTAGGCGTAGGCGCGGGCCTTGGACCGCCCGACCCGGCCGCGCAGCTGGTAGAGCTGGGCCAGGCCGAACATGTCGGCCCTGTGCACGATCAGGGTGTTGGCCGTGGGGATGTCGAGGCCGGATTCGACGATGGTCGTCGACAGAAGGACATCGTAGCGGCCCTCGTAGAAGGCGCTCATCACGTCTTCGAGCTGGGTGGGCGCCATCTGACCGTGGCCGACCACGAACTTCACCTCCGGCACCTGCTCGCGCAGGAACCGCTCCAGGTCCGGCAGATCCGAGATGCGCGGGGCGACATAGTAGGCCTGGCCGCCGCGGTACTTCTCGCGCAGCAGGGCCTCGCGCAGGGTCACCGGGTCCCACGGCGTCACGTAGGTGCGCACCGCCAGGCGGTCCACCGGCGGGGTGGCGATGATCGACATCTCGCGGATGCCGGAAAGCGCCATCTGCAGGGTGCGCGGAATGGGCGTCGCCGTCAGGGTCATGACGTGGACGTCGGCGCGCAGGGCCTTGAGCGCTTCCTTGTGCTTGACCCCGAAGTGCTGCTCCTCGTCCACGATCACCATGCCGAGGTCCTTGAAGGACACCTGCTTGGAGAGGACGGCGTGGGTGCCGACGACAATCTCGATCTCGCCGTTCTTGAGCCCCTCGCGGGTCTCGTTGGCCTCGGCATTGGGCACCAGGCGCGACAGGCGGCCGATGCGCACCGGCCAGCCCTGGAAGCGGGCCTTGAAGGTGGCGTAGTGCTGGCGCGCCAGGAGCGTGGTCGGGCAGACCACGGCCACCTGGCGGCCGCTCATGGCCATGACGAAGGCCGCGCGCAGGGCCACTTCGGTCTTGCCGAAGCCCACGTCGCCGCAGACCAGGCGGTCCATGGGCTTGCCTTGGCTGAGGTCTTCCAGGACGTCGGCGATGGCGTTGAGCTGGTCTTCCGTCTCCTCGTAGGGGAAGCGGGCACAGAACTCGTCGAACAGGCCGTGCGGCGGGTCGACCTCGTCGGTGTGCTTCAGGGCGCGGGCGGCGGCGATGGCGATCAGGCCCTCGGCCATCTCGCGCAGGCGTTCCTTGGCGCGGGCCTTGCGGCCCTGCCAGGCGGCGCCGCCCAACCGGTCCAGCTGCACGCCCTCGCTCTCGGCGCCGTAGCGCGTCAGCAGGTCGATGTTCTCAACCGGCAGGTAGAGCTTGGACTCCGCGGCGTAGTGCAGTTCCAGGCAGTCGTGCGGCGCGTCCTGCACCACCAGGGTCTTCAGGCCCGCGTAGCGGCCGATGCCGTGGTCGATGTGGACCACCAGGTCGCCCGGCGTCAGGGCCGCGGCCTCGGCCAGGAAGTTCGAGGCCCGCCGGCGGCGGCGCGGGCGCGCCAGGCGGTCGCCAAGAATGTCGGTCTCGGAGATGACCGCCAGGTTGTCGGTCTCGAAGCCGTGCTCCAGCGGCAGGATGGCGCGCTGCGGCTTCTTGGGATCGGCCGCCTTGGCCGCCTGCCAATAGGGCGCCAGGGCGACGCCGCGCATGCCGTGGTCGGCCAGCATCGCCGAGAGTCGCTCGGACGAGCCCTCGGACCAGGATGCGAACAGAACCCGCTTGCCGGCCGCCGACAGGCGCTTGGCGTGGTCGGCGGTGGCCTCGAACAGGTTGACGCTGTCCTGGGCCCGCTCGGCGGCGAAGCTGCGGCCTAGCTTGGCGCCCATGTCGACGACCTGTTCCCCGCCCTCCCCGCGTAGCGGTTCGAAGTGGCGCGAGGCGAAGTGGTCGAGGCCATCGTCCCACTCGGCCTTGGAGAGGTAGAGGAGGTCCGGCTCGATGGGGCGGTAGTGGGCCTTGCGGTCCGCCTCGCTGCGCGCGCCGTAGGCGTCGGCGATCATCGACAGGCGCTCGTCCCGCGCCTCGGCGGCCAGGTGATCGACCCCGATGAGGGCGCCGGACGGCAGGTAGTCGAACAGGGTCTCCATCCGCTCGTAAAAGAGCGGCAGCCAGTGCTCAAGCCCGGCCCGGCGGACGCCGTCGGTGACCGCCGCGTAGAGGGGGTCGTCCCCCGGCGCCCCGAAGGCGCTGAGGTAGCCGGTGCGGAAGCGGGAGATGGCGTCGGCGTCCAACAGCGCCTCACTGACCGGTGGCAGGTCGATGGCGCTGAGCTGGCGAGTGGAGCGCTGGGTCTCGCGGTCGAAGCCGCGGATGGATTCCAGCGTGTCGCCGAACAGGTCCAGGCGCACCGGCTCTTCCGCGCCCGGAGGGAAGACGTCGATGACGCCCCCGCGCACCGCGAACTCGCCGCGGTCGGAAACGGTGGATGCCCGGTGGTAGCCGTTGACCGCGAAGTAGCGCTCGATGTCGGCGGTATCGACGCTGTTCCCGACCCTGGCGGAATAGCCCGCGCGGCTGACCAGGGACCGGGCCGGCAGGCGCTGCAGCAGGGCCGCCGCCGTGGTCACCACCAACAGGGGCGACTTGCCGTCGTGGCCTCGAGCCAGGCGGGTCAGGGCCGCCATGCGCTGCGCCGAGACCGTCCCGGACGGGCCGACCCGGTCATAAGGCAGGCAATCCCAGGCCGGGAACTGCACCACCTCCATCTCGGGCGCGAAGAAGGTCATGGCGTCGGTGAAGGCCGAGGCCCGCGAGCCGTCGCGGGCGACGAACAGGGCCACACCGCCCCGGGCCCGCGCCAGATCCCCCATGACCAGGGCGTCGAAACCTTCCGGCGCGCCGGTGAGCATCAGCCGGCCCGGCGCCTGGGCGATTCGCTTCACATCCGGCGGCGAGGTCAGAATGGCGGTGCTCACGTGAGGTCCCCCGTTGGAACGTCCGAGGGACGGAACGCCTTGAGCTGGCGCATCACCGCGGTCTCGAACTCGGGCGGAGTCGGCGCCGAGCCGGTGATCCAGGCGTAGAGGTCATGGTCCAGTTGATCGAGCAGGATCTCGAAGTCCGCGAGGTCAGCCTCTGAAAACGTCGAGACATGGCTATCCGCGAACGGCCCCAGAATGAGGTCCGCTTCCCGAAAGCCGCGACGCCAGGCTCGGAACCTGGCCCTGTTCAACCTCGTCTGGTCCATGGAAGGCGCGCCATATAGGCCGCCTAACGCGCGAAAGCCAGTGTCGACGCCGCGCGGGACCGCCCAGGGGTGTCAGCAGGGTTCGCTCAGGTCTCCTGGATCGCCGAAAGCTTCCAGACGCTGCCGTCCTGGCGGGCGAAGGTCCAGAATTCGGTCGTCTCGGTCGGGTGGCCGGGGTCGCCCTCGACCACCGCGCCCGTGGTGCGGTCGCGCATGACGTCGACGCTCTCGTAGCGCAGGGCCGAGGTGGCGTAGTCGATCACCCCCTCGCGCCACGCCTCGGTGACGTCGGCCTGGATCAGGCGCACGCCGGTGACGTCATTGCGCCGCCCGTGGGTGGCGTTCTGACTGAGCTCCTCGGCCAGGTAGGACATGATCTCGGGCGTGGTGCGCTCGCGCAGGCGGCCGTAGTCCTCGTGCCCGAAGGCGTCCTGCACCTCGAGCAGCAGCCGTTCGAAGGCGTCGCGGTCGGCCTGGGTGATGGGGATTTCCGGCGCCGGTCCAGGCCCCGGCGCCGGCTGCGGGGCGCCGAAGCCGGAGCCGAAGGTCTGGTTGCCAAACATCTGCTGGGTGAAGGGCTGCTGCTGCGGCTGGTCCTGCCAACCCGCCGCACCGCCGGCCAAGGCGTTGCGCCGCCGGAAGAAGCCCATGACCAGCCAGGCGATGCCGGCGATCACGGCGAGCTGGATCAGGATGGTCAGAAGGCCGCCGCCGCCCATGCCGCCCCAGCCGCCGCCCCAGCCATGGCCCATCAGGCCGCTGACGAGACCGCCGGCGAGCAGCCCACCCAGGAAACCGCCGCCGAGGCCGCTCAGGAACCCGGGTCGGCGCTGGCCGTATCCCGGCCCGAAATTGGGCTGATAGCCCGGCGCATAGGTTGGGGCGCCCGGGTATTGCGAGGGCGACGTCATCGACCGCCGTACGGGGCCGGGGGCATTGGGCGAGAAATAGCTCGACCGCGGCGAACTGTAGGTGCGCGAGCCGCGGCTGCCGAAGCTGCCGCCCCGCCGCGCCTCGGCGCTGTCAGCCATGAGGCCGCCCAGCACGAGAGCCATGCCCAGTGCGGCCGCCCAACGCCTGGCCGCCACGCCCTTAACCGAACGAGCCATTCGAGTCCTCCGTTAGGCCCCACATGTAGGGATTGGCGTCCGGCGCCAACAGGTGTCACGCCGACGCTTGGAATTGCGGCGGCCGGCAAGGCGGCCGACTATCTGTTCGCCATGCGGCCCGAGATTCTCTTTCCCCTGTTCGCGCCGATCACCACGCTCAAGGGCGTGGCCTCGCGCACGGCGCCCCTCCTGGAGAAGGTGGCGGGCGGCGCCCTGGTGCGCGACGTCCTCTTCCTGTCGCCCCAGAACCTGGTGCGACGTCGGCTGACGACGGTGGCTCAGGCCCAGGAGGGGCAGGTCCAGATCCTGAAGGTGATCGTCAACGATCACCAGAAGCCCGGGCGTCCGAGCCAGCCGTGGCGCATCCGCTGCCGCGACGACACCGGCTTCATCATCCTGATCTGGTTCAAGGGTCACGGCCCCCACCTGGAGCAACGCTATCCGCCCGGCGCGGAGCTGGCGGTGAGCGGCCTGGTGGAACGTTCGTCGTTCGACATGAGCCTGCAGATCGTCCACCCGGACTACATGATCGCCGCCGCCCGGATCGGCGACATTCCCCTGGCCGAGGCGGTCTATCCGGCCACCCAGGGCCTGCCGTCGCGCAGCGTGCGTCGCTTCGCCCTTGAAGCGCTGGAGCGGGCGCCCGAACTGGCCGAGTGGCAGGATCCGGCCTGGCTCGCCCGACAGGGCTGGCCGACTTGGCATGCGGCCGTCGTCGCCCTGCATGCCCCGACGTCCGAGACCGACCTGCTGCCCGATGCGCCGGCCAGGCGGCGGCTCGGCTTCGACGAGCTGCTGGCCCACCAGTTGGCGCTGGCCCAGCGCAAACGGGAGCGGAAGATCCAGAGCGCCCCGTCCATCGAGCCCAGCGACCTGGCCAACAGGGTCGAGGCCGCCCTGCCTTTCCGCCTGACCGGCGCCCAGGTGCGGGCGCTGAGCGAGATCCGCGGCGACCTGAAGGCGGGCCAGCGGATGACCCGGCTGATCCAGGGCGACGTCGGCTCGGGCAAGACGGTGGTGGCCATGCTGGCCATGGCCGACGCCGCCGCGGCGGGGCTGCAATCGGCCCTGATGGCCCCGACCGAGATCCTGGCCCGCCAGCACTTCGAAACCCTGCAGGGGCCCCTGGCCGCCGAGGGCGTGCGCGCCGTGCTGCTGACCGGGCGCGACAAGGGCGCGGGCCGGGCCGAGAAGCTGGAGGCCCTGGCCGACGGGTCGGCGGCGGTGGCGGTGGGCACCCACGCCCTGTTCCAGGACGACGTGACCTTCCACAGCCTGGCCCTGACGGTGATCGACGAGCAGCACCGTTTCGGGGTCAACGAGCGCGCGCGCCTGCAGGCCAAGGGCGAAAGCACCCACCTGCTGGCCATGTCGGCGACGCCGATCCCACGGACGCTGGAACTGACCGTGTTCGGCGACCTCGACGTCTCGCGGCTGGAGGAGAAGCCGCCGGGCCGCAAGCCCATCGCCACCCGCGCCGCCCCCATGACCCGCCTGCCGGAGATCGTCGCGCGGCTGAAGGAGGCAGTGGCCGGCGGCGCCCAGGCTTTCTGGATCTGCCCGCTGGTGTCCGAATCCGAAGTCAGCGACCTCGCCGCCGCAGAGGCGCGGGCGGGCAGCCTGCGGCAGGTGTTCGGCGCGCGTGTGGGCCTGATCCATGGCAAGCTGCCGGCGGCCCAGAAGGACGCCGTCATGAGCGACTTCGCCGAAGGGCGGCTGGCGGTGCTGGTGGCGACCACGGTGGTGGAGGTGGGCGTCAACGTGCCGGCCGCCAGCATCATGATTATCGAACAGGCGGAGCGCTTCGGCCTGGCCCAACTGCACCAACTTCGCGGCCGGGTCGGGCGGGGCGCCGCGGAGAGCAGTTGCGTGCTGCTGTACGACCCGCCGCTGTCGGAGGTCGCCACCAAGCGCCTGGATATCTTGCGGCGCACGGACGACGGCTTCCTGATCGCCGAGAAGGACCTGGAGCTGCGGGGCGGCGGCGACCCCCTGGGCCTAAAGCAGAGCGGCTTTCCGGCCTATCGCCTGGCCGATCCGGTGGCTCATCGCGACCTGATCGCCGTGGCCGCCGACGACGCGCGGCTGATCCTGGCTCGCGATCCCGCGCTGACCTCGCCGCGCGGTCAGGCGGTGCGGGTGCTGCAGGAACTGTTCGACTGGCGGCCGGCCGGGCTCAGCGAGGCGGGATGACGGTCCCGGCCGTCGCGGGATGGGCCGCGGTCCAGGTCGCCAGGCGGGCCGCGGCGTCGGCCTGGATGTCGGCGTAGAACAGGTTGTAGCCCGGCGCCTTGTGGCGAATGGCCCAACTGCCCCAGGGCCGCAGGCTGTCCGACCGGGGCCGGGTAACCCGCAGCAGGCCATTGTCACACTGGGCCGCCACCTGGCGCACCAGCACGCCCGGCCGCGCACCCCACTCAAGTCCCGTGGCGTTGACCGCGCCGAGGTTGAGGCGTTCGGGCGCCGGCGCATCCGTTGCCGCGCCGAGCAGGGGGTTCACGCAAAGCGGTCGACGCGGGGCGAGGCCGACGAGCTGGCCCTTGGCGTTCCACACCACCGAGCGGCTGAGAACCCGGCGGGCCTGAACGAAGTCGGTCCATCGGACGGTCGTCCAGGCCAGTACGCAGCCCGCCTGCGCGCGCGTCGTGCAGGCGGGCGTCGCGGCGTCCGGCCCAAACTCGTCGACCGGGACGACGGTCTCGATGAAATAGGCCGCGACCAGACGTGCGCGCAGGGTCGGGTCCGCCGTGATCTCGTCGCGAAGAAGGCGCGCCGCCAGGGACCCACCCTGCTCCACCCCCACCAGGATGAACGGCCGTCCGGCGTTGTGGTGGGCGAGATAGAACCGGAAGGCGTCGCGTACGTCGCCATAGGCGAAGCGCCTGGCCTCCAGGGCGTCCACCCACAGGGTCAGGGAGGTGTAGAGGCTGGCCTGGCGATAGCGCGGGGCGAACAGCCGGCCGGCGTCGAGGAAGGGCGCGGCATAGTTGGGCATCATGATCCGCGACAACTCGGCCGCGGCGCCCTTGTCGTGGATCGGTCCGTTCCAGTCCTTGCCGCCGTCGAAGGTGGTGGGGTGGATGAAGAAGACGTCGGCGGGCGGTCCGGCGGGGCTCGGCGCGGCCAGGGGCGTCACCCAGGCGTCCGCCCTGGCGTAGTCCGGCGGCGGCGGCGGACGGTAGACGGAATAGGGAATCTGGGGATCGAGCAGGGTCTGCAGGATGTCGTCGCGCCAGATGGCGAAGGCGGCCAGCACCAGCGCCACGGCGACGCCTATCCCCATCCCCAGCCAGAGCCTTGGGCGAGGCCTCATGGCGGTGTTCAGAGATGCGGGTCGGGCTGGGAGAGGAACCGCCGGGCGTAGTCGGCGACGCCATCCTCCAGGGACGTGAACGCGCCAGGATAGCCGGCGGCTTTCAGCCGCTCCATGCGCGCCTCGGTGAAGTACTGGTAGCGGGCCTGAAGGGCGCGGGGCATCTCGATGTATTCGATCTGCGGCGGACGGCCCGCGGCCGCGAACACCGCGCCGGCCAGGTCTGCGAAGGACCGCGCCTGTCCGGAGCCCAGGTTGAAGACGCCGCTGATCCTGGGGTTTCCGGCGAGCCAAGCCACGACATCGACGACATCGCGCACATAGACGAAATCGCGCCGCTGGCCGCCGTGGGCATAGTCCGGCCTGTGAGACCGGAACAGCTTCACCGTCCGCCCCGCCGCGACGTCCGGCCAGATCTGCGAGACCAAAGAGCGCATCGGTCCCTTGTGCTCTTCGTTGGGGCCGTAGACGTTGAAGAACTTCAGGCCCACCCATTGCGGTGGCGCGGCCTGGCGGGCGGCTTCGCGCGTGGCGAACAGGTCGAACAGAGCCTTGGACCAGCCATAGACGTTCAGCGGCCGCAACGCCGCCAGGGCCTCGAAGCTGGGATCGTCGTCGAACCCCTGGGCGCCGTCGCCATAGGTGGCCGCCGAGGAGGCGTAGATGAACCGCCGGCCCTTCTCCGCGCACCAGCGGAAGAGGTCGCGCGACAGGCTGAAGTTGGTGTGGATCACCTTGTCGGCGTCGGGGTCGGTGGTGGACGAAACAGCCCCCATGTGGACCACCAGGCTCACCGCCTCGCCGCGCGCCGCGAGCCAGTCCCACAGCGCTTCGGGCGCCACGAAGTCGGCGATCGGGTGCTTGGCCAGGTTGCGCCACTTGCCGGTGTCGGCGTCGCGCAGCCGGTCGCAGACCACCACGTCGGTGTCGCGATCCTCGGCGAAGCGCGCGGCGATGTTCGAGCCGATGAACCCGGCCCCGCCGGTGACCAGGATGACCCGTCGGCTCATTGGCCGGCCGCCATCTTGTGCAGCGTGGCGGTAGTGGAGTGGCCATCGACCAGGGCGGCCAGTCGCACCTCGCCGCCATAGGCCTCCACCACATCATGGCCGACGACCTCCTCGCGGGCATAGTCGGCGCCCTTGATGAGCACGTCGGGCCGGGCCGCGCGGATGAGGTCCAGCGGCGTGTCCTCGTCGAACGGGACCACCAGGTCCACGGACGACAGGGCCGCCAGGACCAGGGCGCGGGACTGCAGGTCGTTGACCGGCCGCCCCTCCCCTTTGAGCGCCCGCACCGAGCGGTCAGTGTTGAGGCCGACCACGAGGCGGTCGCACCAGGCCCGGGCCTGAGCCAGGTAGGCGACATGGCCGGGGTGCAGGATGTCGAAGCAGCCGTTGGTGAAGCCGATCTTGAGGCCGCGCTCGCGCCAGCGGGCGATCTCGCGCGCCATCCGCTCGGCGCTGGCCAGCTTGGACTCCGACGCGGTCATGGCCGCGGCGCGTTCCGCCTCGAGTAGCTCCTCGGGCGAGGCGGTGGCGGTGCCGGCCTTTTCCACCACCACGCTGGACGCCAGCAGGGCGAATTCGATGGCCTGATCCATCGGCGCCTTGGCGGCCAGGGCCAGGCCCAGGGCCGCCAGGGCGGTGTCGCCGGCGCCGGAGGTGTCGAACACTTCGGGCGGCGGGCGACTGAAGTGTCGGACCGGCTGGCCGCGCACGGCCAGAGACATGCCCTTGGACGCCCGAGTGACGACGATCGCCTTGCATTCGGTCAGGTCGAGGGCCCGCGCCAGGGCGGCTTCTATCTCTGTGTCGGTCTCGGCGCTCAGCTCGGTGGCGTAGGCCAGTTCGGCGGCGTTCGGCTTGATCATGTCGGCGGCGCCGTAGCGGCGGAAGCTGCGGGCCTTGGAGTCGACGATCAGCACCGCACCGGAGGCGGCCGCGGCCGCCAGGCAGGCGTCGATCACCGCCCGCGAGACGACGCCCTTGCCGTAGTCGGAAAGCAGGATCGCCCCCGCCCCGCGCGCGGCGTCGTGGATGGTGCGGACCAGCCGTTGCTCGACCTCGCCCGAGACCGAATGGGTCTCCTCCAGATCCACGCGCAGAAGCTGCTGGCCCTGGGAGACGAAGCGGGTCTTGAGCGTCGTGGGCCGGCCGGGGTCAGGGATCAGGAAGCCCTCGATGCCGTCTTCCTGGCCGACGAGGCGCAGGGCGTCCTTGGCGGGGGCGTCGTCGCCGATCACCCCGACCAGGGCCGCGAGCCCGCCCAGGGCCGCCACGTTGCGCGCCACGTTGCCGGCCGCGCCCAGCATCACCGCCTCGCCCGAGCGGGCCAGGATCGGAATCGGGGCCTCGGCTGAGACCCGGGTCACCTCGCCGTGCACGAAGCGGTCGACCATCACATCGCCGACGGTCACCACGCGCACGCCGGCCACCGAGGCCAGGAGCTGCTGGAGGGTTTGTAGGTCCATGCCCTGGGTCTGCGCCCGAAGCCCCGCGCCGGTCAACCGGGCCGCTTCTTGGCCAGGGCGTCGAAGGCCAGGAGCTCGGCGGCCAGGGCCTCGAAATCCCTCAGGGGCACCATGTTGGGCCCGTCAGAGGGCGCGTGGTCGGGGTCGGGGTGGGTCTCGACGAAGACGGCCGCGACGCCCACGGCCACCGCGGCGCGGGCCAGCACCGGCACGAACTGGCGCTGGCCGCCGGAGCTGGTCCCCTGCCCGCCCGGCTGCTGCACCGAGTGGGTGGCGTCGAAGACCACCGGGCAGCCGATCTCGGCCAGGATCGGCAGGGCGCGCATGTCGGAGACGAGGGTGTTGTAGCCGAACGAGACGCCGCGCTCGCAGGCCATGACATTCGGATTGCCGGCCTGGACCGCCTTGTCGATGACGTTCTTCATGTCCCAGGGCGCCAGGAACTGGCCCTTCTTGATGTTGAGCGCCCTGCCCGTTCGGGCGGCGGCGGCGATCAGGTCGGTCTGGCGGCTGAGGAAGGCGGGGATCTGCAGCACGTCCACGGCCTGGGCGGCGCGGGCGCACTGGTCGATCTCGTGCACGTCGGTGAGCACCGGCAGGCCGGTGGTCTCGCGGATCTCGGCGAAGATGGGCAGGGCCTCGTCCAGACCCACGCCTCGCGCCGCGCCGGCGGAGGTCCGGTTGGCCTTGTCGAAGGACGTCTTGTAGATCAGGCCGACGCCCAGGCGCGCCGCGATCTCGGCCAGGGCCGACGCAGTTTCCAGAGCATGCTGTCGGCTCTCGAGCTGGCAGGGACCGGCGATGAAGCTCAGCCGCTCCGCATTGCCGATACGCACCGCCGGACCGTTGCCCGTCTCGACCACGACAACGGAACTGGGCTGCATGCTGTGGACTCCTGATCCAGGCGACGGTGGCGGGCGTAGAAGTGACCGCAGGTCTGTTGGCGCGCAAGGGCGTGCGGACGCATAGGGCGGAGTGGGCATGAGTTTCGGCGCGCCGGTGATCGTCTGGTTCCGGCAGGACCTGCGGCTGGCCGACAACCCGGCCCTGGCCGCCGCCGTGGCGAGCGGCAAGCCCGTGATCCCCGTCTACATCCTCGACGAAACCCCCGGGGTGCGGGCGCCGGGCGGGGCCAGCCGGTGGTGGCTGGACAAGTCCCTGGCCGCGCTGGCCGGCGATCTCGAGGCGCGAGGGTCCAGGCTGACCCTGCGGCGGGGCGAGGCGCTCTCGGTGTTGCAGGACCTGGCCCGGGAGACCGGCGCCAAGACGGCGCACTGGAATCGGCTCTACGACGGCGCCGCGGTGGAGCGCGACACGGCCGTCAAGGCGGCGCTGGCCGAGGCCGGCGTCGAGGCCCGGAGCTTCAACGCCGCGCTCCTGAACGAGCCGTGGCAGGTAAAGACCGGCGCCGGCGGCCCATTCAAGGTCTTCACCCCCTATTGGCGTGCCGCGCGCGCCATGATCGGCCCTGTCGAGCTGCTCCCCGCCCCGGAGCAACTGGCGGCGCCGGAGCATTGGCCGCGGTCCCGGCGTTTGTCGGCCTGGCGGCTGCATCCCCGCTCACCGGACTGGAGCGTCGGCTTCGCCGACTGGCGACCCGGCGAGGATGGCGCAGGACAGCGCCTGCGGGACTTTCTTGACGGCCGTGTCGACGCCTACAGCGAGGCGCGGGATATCCCCGGTACGTCCGGGACGTCGCGGCTGTCGCCGCACCTGGCCTTCGGCGAGATCGGGCCCCGTCAGGTGTGGGCGGCGGCGCAGGCGGCGGCGGCCCGGGGCGCCGCGTCGGAAGCCCAGGTCGAGGCGTTCCTGCGGGAACTCGGCTGGCGCGAGTTCAACCATCACCTGCTGTTCCACCAGCCCCGGATCACGCGCGAGAGCTTCAACGCGGGCTTCGCCGCCTTCCCCTGGCGGGAGGACGCCGGTGGTCTGGAGGCCTGGCGGCGGGGTCAGACCGGCTATCCCATCGTCGACGCGGGCCTGCGCGAACTCTGGGCGACAGGCTGGATGCACAACCGGGTGCGGATGATCGTCGCCTCCTTCCTGGTGAAGCACCTGCTGGTCGACTGGCGCGAAGGCGAGGCCTGGTTCTGGGACACCCTGGTCGATGCCGACCTGGCCAACAACGTCTGCAATTGGCAATGGGTCGCCGGCAGCGGCGCCGATGCGGCCCCCTACTTCCGCATCTTCAATCCGATCCTTCAGGGAGAACGGTTCGACCCGCGCGGCGACTATGTCCGCAAATGGGTCCCCGAAATCGCCCGCCTGCCAGCAAAGCACCTGCACCAACCTTGGATGGCTGACCCGACAACACTGGCGAAGGCCGGCGTTGTGCTCGGCCAGACCTATCCCAAGCCGATTGTCGGACACGCCATGGCCAGAGCCCGCGCGCTGAAAGCTTACGCGGAGCTTGCGGACTGATTAGCGCGCTCGAATATCGGTGTTATAGTCTCTTGAAAGCAAAGAAGCGTGGCGCCCATGACTAGCGCGAGAAACGCCCCGACCGGCCCCGAAGCCGGACCGCAGGACGGCCGCGACCCGGCTGTGGACGCCGACCTTCGCAAGGCGCCGGCCGCCTTTCGAAGCGTCGTCGCCCTGTCCGCCCAGAACTGGGAGTTCGGGACCCTCACCTTCATCCTGCCCACGGGCCGGGAGATCGTCATCAAGGGCGCCAGTCCCGGCCCCGATGCGCGCCTGATCGTCAAGGACTACCGTTTCATCGACCGAGTCCTGGCGTCCGGCGACATCGGCTTCGGCGAGGGCTTCATGGCGGGCGAGTGGGACACGCCGGACCTTTCGGCCGTGCTGGAGGGCTTCACAGCCAACATCGACCGCCTGCACAAGCTGATCGACGGCAACCCGGTGATCCGGGCCTTCAATTTCGTCTCGCTGCTGTTCAACCGCAACAGCCGCACAGGGGCGCGGCGCAACATCCAGGCCCACTACGACCTGGGCAACGCCTTCTATTCGCGCTGGCTCGACCCCTCCATGACCTATTCCTCGGCCCGCTTCGACCGGCCAGGACAGTCCCTGTCGGAAGGCCAGCGCAACAAGTACGCCAGCCTGGCGCGCGAGATCGAGTTGCGGCCGGACCATTCGATCCTCGAGATCGGCTGCGGCTGGGGCGGCTTCGCCGAATTTGCCGCCAAGGAAGTCGGGGCGAGGGTCACGGGCGTGACCATCTCCCCGGCGCAGTACGAATTCGCCCGCAAGCGCCTGTTCGACCAGGGCCTGGCCGAGAAGGCGGATATCCGCCTGATCGACTATCGCGACGTTGAGGGTCAGTTCGACCGGGTGGCCTCCATCGAGATGTTCGAGGCCGTGGGCGAGGAATATTGGCCTGCCTATTTCGCCAAGGTGCGCGAGGTGCTGTCGCCGGGCGGCCGGGCCGGCCTGCAGATCATCACCATCCGCGACGAGCTGTTCGCCACCTATCGCAGCCGGGCCGACTTCATCCAGAAGTACATCTTCCCCGGCGGCATGCTGCCCAGCGAGGCGCGCCTTCGGGAGGAAACCGAACGGGCGGGCCTGGAATGGCGCAACGTGGTGCGCTTCGGCCAGAATTACGCCGACACCCTGGCCGAGTGGGCCCGGCGCTTCGAAGGCGCCTGGGACGAGATCAAGAGCCAGGGCTTCGACGAGCGCTTCCGGCGCCTGTGGCGATTCTACCTCAGCTATTGCGAGGCGGGCTTTCGCACCGAGCGCACCAATGTGGTTCAGTTGAGCCTGTCACGAAGCTGAGCCGAAGGCCACGTTTCGCCGACGCTTGCCCCTTGCGCCGCGCGCGCTCGCCCGCGATTTAGGGGCGATGCCGAACGTCAGTCCCCCCAAGATCGCTCCCAGTGTCATCGATGCGATCGGAAACACGCCGCTGATCCGGCTGCACGCCGCCAGCGAGGCCACCGGATGCGAGATCCTGGCCAAGGCCGAGTTCATGAACCCGGGCCAGTCGGTCAAGGATCGGGCGGCCCTGTGGATCATCCGTGACGCCGAGCGGCGCGGCCTGCTGCGGCCCGGCGGACGGATCGTCGAGGGCACCGCGGGAAACACCGGCATCGGCCTGGCCATGGTCGGCACGGCGCTCGGCTACCGTACCACCATCGTCATCCCGCGCACCCAGAGCCAGGAGAAGAAGGACGCCATCCGCCTGGCCGGCGCGGAACTGGTGGAGGTGGACGCCGTGCCCTACGCCAATCCCATGAACTACGTGAAGTTCTCCGGGCGCCTGGCGCAGGAGATGGACGCCAAGGAGCCGGCCGGCGCGATCTGGGCCAACCAGTTCGACAATGTCGCCAACCGCCAGGCCCACATCGACGGGACCGGTCCCGAGATCTGGGCCCAGACCGGCGGAAAGGTGGACGGCTTCATCTGCGCCATCGGCTCGGGCGGCACCCTGGCCGGGGTGGCCATGGCCTTGCGCGATCGAAACCCCAATGTGGTGATCGGCCTGGCGGACCCACCCGGCGCCTCGCTCTATGAGTACTACGCCCACGGCGAACTCAAGGCGGAGGGGACCTCGATCACCGAAGGCATCGGCCAGGGGCGGATCACCGCCAATATCGAAGGGCTGAAGGTCGACCGGCCCTACCGCATCACCGACGAGGAGATGCTGGAGCAGGTGTTCGCCCTGGCGCAGCAGGAAGGGCTGGTGATGGGCGGCTCGACCGGGGTCAATGTCGCCGGCGCGATCCGCCTGGCCAAGGACCTGGGCCCCGGCCACACCATCGTGACCATCCTCTGCGACCACGGCTCACGCTACCAGAGCAAGCTCTTCAATCCGGACTTCCTGAGGGAGCGGGGGCTGCCGACGCCGCCGTGGCTGACATGACCGCCCAAAGCCCCCTGGTCACCGCCGCCTGGCTGGCCGACCATCTGGACGACCCCGATGTCGTGATCCTCGACGCCAGTTGGCACATGCCCGCGACCGGCCGCGATCCGGCCAAGGAATACGCGGACGGCCACATTCCCGGCGCGCGGTTTTTCGATATCGACGGCGTCAGCGACCACGCCAGCGACCTGCCGCACATGCTGGCCTCGCCGCAGGAGTTCGCCACCGCCGTCCGCCGCCTGGGAGTCGAACCGACCTCGACGGTGGTGATCTACGATACCGTCGGCATCATGTCCGCGCCCCGCGCCTGGTGGAATTTCCGGCAGATGGGACACGACAAGGTCTTCGTCCTGGATGGCGGCCTCAAGGCCTGGCTGGCCGAGGGACACCCCGTGGAGACCGGCTGGCGCGAGGCGCCGCATGGCGAGTTCAAGGCCCACCCGCGGCCTGCGCTGGTGCGCGACATCGACCAGGTGCGCGCGGTCCTGGCGTCCGGCGCCGAGCAGGTGGTGGATGCGCGGCCCGCGGCCCGCTTCACCGGTGAAACCCCCGAGCCCCGGGCGGGTCTTCGCAGCGGCCATATGCCCGGCGCCCGCAACGTGCCCTTCGGGGCCCTGGTGACAACGGACGGGACCTTGGCGGCGCCCGGCGAGATCAAGGCGGCCTTCGAGGCGGCGGGGGTGGACCTGACGCGGCCGATCACGACGTCCTGCGGCTCGGGCATCACTGCCTGCGTCCTGGCCCTCGGGCTGGCGCGGATCGGGCGCGACGACGTGGCGGTCTATGACGGGTCGTGGACCGAATGGGGCGGCCGGCAGGACACCCCGGTGGCGTCAGGCGCGGGATGACCCGGCGGACGCGCGAGGAGACCCGGCTGATCCGGGCGGGGATGTCGGCGGGCGGTCGGCTGGTCAAGACCGTCGGCCCTCCGATCCAGAAGGGCTCCACCGTCCTCATGCCCGATGCGGCCTCGCTGTACGACGAGACCCAGGTCACCTACGGGCGCGGCGGCTTGGCGGCCCAGAACGCGCTGATGGACGCCCTGGCCGAGCTTGAGGGCGCCAAGGCCGTGCGCCTCTTCCCGTCAGGCCTGGCCGCCCTGACCGGCGCCCTGATGGCTGTGCTGAAGGCGGGCGACGAGGTGCTGGTCACCGACACCATCTACAAGCCCACCCGGCGCTTCTGCGACAATGTCCTGACCCGCTACGGCGTCTCCGTCCGCTACTTCGAGCCCCGCACGGCGCCGGACGCTCTGCCCTGGTCGCCCGCCACCCGCCTGGTGCTGATGGAAAGCCCGGGCTCCCTGACCTTCGAAATGCACGACGTTCCGGCCGTCGCCGCGGCGGCGCGGGCGCGCGGCGCGCTCAGCATGATCGACAACACCTGGGGCGCGGGCCTCATCTTCAAGCCCCTGGCCCATGGCGTCGACCTCAGCGTCCAGGCCCTGACCAAGTACGTTGGCGGCCACTCCGACGTCTTCATGGGCTCGGCGGCGGCGAGCGATCCGGCCCTTTGCCTGGCGCTGGACCACGCGGTCTGGGATTTCGGCTGGTCGGTGGCGGCCGAGGACGCCTACCAGATGCTGCGTGGCCTACGGACCCTGCCGACCCGCATGGCCCGCCACGGCGAGAGCAGCCTGGCGATCGCCCGCTGGCTACGGGACCAGCCGGAGGTGCTGCAGGTGCTCCACCCCGCCCTGCCCGGCGCGCCGGACCACGACCTCTGGAAGCGCGACTTCAGCGGGGCGGCCGGACTGTTCGGGGTCGTGCTCAAGCCGACATCGGAAGCCTCGGTGCACGCCTTGCTGGACGCGCTGAGCCTCTTCGGCCTCGGCTTTTCCTGGGGCGGATTCGAGAGCCTGGCCCTGGACTGCGACCACCAGCTCGTCCACCGCCGTTTCAGAAAGACCTACGACGGGCCGATCCTGCGCCTGAACATCGGCCTGGAAGACCCCGGCGACCTGATCGAGGATCTGCGCCGAGGACTGGACGCCTTGAGCGGGTCCGCCGCGCGCTAGTTCGGATACCGTCGTTCCGCGATTGCCGCTAAGCTTGTGGCTCGCAGCGGGGGAAATTGAAATGCGGCGGAAGAATTGGCGCTTGGTGATCGTCGGCCTGATCCTGGTGGTGCTGGCCGGGGGCTTCCTGCTGTTCATGATGAGCATTGCAGGCAGGTCCAACGACCCCGTGGCGCTGATGCGGACCGTTGGCCAGGTGTCCGGGGTCGTCGGCGCCCTGGGCCTGGTGATGGCGACTGTCGGCTTCATTGGCCGCAAGACGTGAGGACCGTCTTCTTCGCCGTCGTCGCCCTGGCGGCCCTGGGCCTGCTTTCGGCTTGTGGCGCCAGGGACGGCGCCACGACCGCGGCGACGGCTATCACACCGACCCCAACCGCCGCGGCGGCGAGCCCCGACGCCCTGGCGGCGGACCTGGCGATCGCAGATCGCCTGCCCGAGAACGCGCCGAACTTCCGGGTCTGCCGCGCCAGCGCCCTCGACACCCGCGATCCGGCCCCGCTGGACGTTCCGGCGGGCGCGATCTTCATATCCTGGGGCAAGAAATCGGGCGACGAGCGTAATCCGATCCTGGACGCCGACATGCTCAAGCCCGGCGCGCTCCGCTATGTGGTCGTCCTTCGTCGCCCCGTGACCCTGACCACCGTCCAGCCCTGCGCCGAGACCCAGGCCCAGGGCGCTCTGTCCGGCATCTTCGAGTGGCGTATGCCGCTGGTCCGCAAGAGCCAGGATCTGCAATTCCAGATGGCCGGCATGGAGAACCACATGGCTTTCCCGCTGAAGACCCGACTGGGCGACTGGGTGAAGGCGGGGCTGGTGTTCGGCTATCCCACCGCCGACATCGGTCATCCCCGCCCGATGAAGGAAGACGGCTAGGACGTCTCGCCAACCGGAGGCGGCGATGCGAGACTGGGAACTCAAAAAGCATCGCGCGGCCCCACCGGAAGGGCCGGCAAAGGGGAAGGACATCGGACATGACGGATCTCGTGAAGGTCTCGGACGCGGGGCACGTCAGGACGATCACGCTCAACCGGCCGGACAAGAAGAACGCCCTCAACCTGCAGCTGGCCTGGGGGGTCATCGAGGCCGTCGACGAGGCGGCGAAGATCGACGACGTCTGGGTGGTGGCGATCACGGGCGTCGGTGACGCCTTCTGCGCCGGCCTCGATCTGGGCGGCAGCGAGCCCTACTCGCCCAAGACCCCGCAGAGCGCCCAGCTCGACGACATCGGCTGGGTTGGCAATTTCCTGCTGGCCATCCGAAAGCGCTGCGACAAGCCCGTGGTGGCCGGGGTCAACGGCGTGGCCGTGGGGGCCGGACTGGGCCTCGCCATGGCCGCGGACGTACGCCTGGCGACCCGCAGCGCCCGGCTGATGGCGGGCTATACCCGCATTGGCGGCTCGCCGGACGCGGGCCTGACCATCACCCTGCCCCAGGCCATGGGCTACGAGCGCGCCATGCGCTTCATGATGGAGAACCGCACCGCCAGCGGCGAGCAGGCGGTGGAGTGGGGCATGGCCGGCGAGGTCGTGGACGACGACAAGTTCTCCGAGCGGCTGGCGGCCTATTGCCAGGAGCTGTGCGCCTGGTCGCCGATCACCCTGCGCCTGCTGAAGCGCGGCATGGTCAAGGCTCTGGAAAGCACGGACATCGAGCAGCAGCTCCGCTACGAGGTCGGCAACATCCGCATCGCCTTCGCCAGCGATGACGCCAAGGAGGCCCGCAAGGCCTTCTTCGAAAAGCGCAGGCCGGTGTTCGTGGGCAAATAGGCGGCCCCCGCGCGATCTTTGGACGCTGGGGTCCAAGCTTGATTGATCTGACCCGGCCGGCCCTCTACGGAAGAAGGGTCGGTCGGTCAGTCCGCGCGAAGGGCGCCTAGACGCACCTGGCGGAACCGCTCCGGGGGGGTGCACGTGGCTTCGGCCCAGGACATCGAGAACAGGATCCCGATCACCGGCGCCATGATCCTGGCGACGCTGATGAACACCCTGGATTCTACCATCGCCAACGTCGCCCTGCCCCACATCCAGGGCAGCGTTTCGGCGGCGCAGGACCAGATCACCTGGGTGCTGACCTCCTACATCATCGCCACGGCGATCATGACGCCGCTGTCGGGCTGGCTGTCGCAGAAGTTCGGCCGAAAGCGGATGTTCCTGCTGTCCATCGCGGGGTTCACGGCCGCCTCGATGCTTTGCGGCATCGCCACCAGCCTGCCGGAGATCGTCGTCTTCCGGCTTCTGCAAGGCATCGCCGGGGCGTCGATGATGCCCATGTCCCAGAACATCATGCTCGACATCTTCCCCCTGGAGAAGGTGCCGCAGGTGATGGCGGTGTGGAGCGCGGCGGTGATCATGGGCCCGATCATCGGACCGGCCCTGGGCGGCTGGCTGACCCAGAACTACTCCTGGCGCTGGTGTTTCTACATCAACGTCCCGATCGGGGCCCTGGCCTTCGCGGGCCTGTGGATATTCATGGACCACGACGAGGGCGGACGACAGCGACCCTTCGACTTTCTGGGCTTCGGCGCCCTGGTGCTGTTCGTGGGCGCCTTCCAGTTGATGATGGACCGCGGACCCGGCCAGGACTGGTTCCAGTCCAAGGAAATCTGGTTCGAATGCGCCCTGGGCGCCGCCGGCCTGTGGGTGTTCATCGTCCAGACGGTGACCTCGGACCACCCGTTCTTCCATCGGGACCTGGCCAAGGACGCCAATTTCGTCGGCACCACGGTGTTCGGCTTCTTCGTCGGCGCCCTGCTGTTCTCGGTCACAGCCCTGTTGCCATCGCTGATGCAGAACCTGCTCGGCTATTCGGTCCTGGAGGCTGGCTACGCCAGCATGCCCAGGGGCCTCGGCTCGTTCATGGCCTTTTTGGCGGTGCCCTTCCTGCTGCGGCTGATCGGGCCGCGCAAGGTGCTGGCCGTGGGCCTGGCCATCAGCCTGCTGGCCATCTGGATGATGACCAAGTTCGACCTCAGCATGACCTCCGAGCCGATCATGATCTCGGGGGTCATCCAGGGCATGGGCACGGGCCTGCTGTTCGCGCCGCTGACCTCCCTGGCCTACGTCACCCTGAATCCCGTGCACCGCACCGAAGGCACCATCGTCTCGACCATGGCCCGCAGCCTGGGCTCCAGCGTCGGCATCTCGATGATGCAGGCCATGCTGATCCAGCACAGCGCCGTGGCGCACGAGGCCCTGGCCAAGCACATCGTGCCTGGCGACCCCGTCGTCAGCTCGGCTCTGCCGAGCTTCATGAACCCGTCGACCAGCGTCGGCCTGCAGACCCTCAACGCCGAGATCACCCGTCAGGGCGCGATGATCGGCTACGACTGGGTGTTCGGCCTGATCCTGATCGTGGTCATCGGTCTCTACCCGCTGCTGCTGATCCTGCGCCCGCCGACCCAGGTCGTCGCCGGTCCCATCGAGGCGTCGCACGACTGAGGGCGGCCGGTCGCCTCTACAAGCCCGGCCCCTTTGACTTCACCATGGCGTCAGCCCCGGCGTAGGCGGTCAGGCCGCCGTCGCGCAGCCACCGTTGGGCGCCTGGGTCGTCGCGCAGATAGGCGTCCCAGAAGGCCAGGCTGGCGGCCTTGACGATGTCGTGGAAGCGATCGTCCTTGGGCCGCAACTCCTGTCGGCCGGAGAACACCATGTGGTCGCCGCCTGTCAGCACCACCAGGGTCTCGGGCGTCCCCTCGATGGCGTCGAAGGGCTTGGTGCGCCCCTCTGCGGATTCCAGGGCGCGCGGGCCGACCTGGGCTTCGTCCTCGGTGCCGGTCAGGAACAGGAACGGCTTGTCGATGCGGCCGAAGGCGCGGCTGTTGTTTCCGTCGCGGTCCGGCGACGGGCTCATGGCCAGGAACGCCTTGAAGCGCGCCTCCGGCAGGCTCCGCCCGGCGGGGAACACCTGGCCGGCCATGACTTCCGTGGTCACCGCGCCGAATGAGTGGCCGGACATGCCGATACGGGCGACGTCCAGGCGGCCCTGCAACGGCCCCGACGCGGCGTTCAGCGCGGCCAGCTGGTCGAGGGCGAAGGGAATGTCGAGGAAGCGGTCCAAGGTGGAGCGTGGCGACAGTGACTGGTTGGCGGCGTCACGGCTCAGCCCCTTGCCGGCGAAGATGCCTACGTCCGAGCCCGGATGCTGCACGAACACGACGATATAGCCATGACTGGCCAGGTGGTCGCCGTAGTAGGCGGCGCCGGTCCGCGAACCGCCCAGGCCATGGGAGAAGATGACCACCGGCGCAGGCCCCTCAACGTCGGCGGGATAGCGCACGCGGTAGGGCACCGTCCGCTGGCGCCCGGCGTCGCGCCACTCCCCGTCCAGGATCGCCACGGGGTGAGGCCCGCGCGCCGCGTAGTCAGTCGCGGCGGCCCGCGACAGGCCGGGGGCCAGAGCCAGGACGACGAGGACGAGGGCGCCGAGGAGCTTGGCCATAAACCGATCCGCTTAGGCGGCGCCAATCGCACCGTCCTCCTGCAACGCTTGAGCCGGCGCCTTCCGTCGGCGATCAGTCCGCGGTGAGGCCGGCGATGGCCTGGCGGCAGACCAGCATCGACTGCCCGGCGACCATGCCCTTCCAGTCGTCGGCATCACCGTAGAAGGCGTCGCGGATCTGGGCCTTGATCGGGGCCGCCTCCGGCCCGGTCGGGTCGCCATGGGCGTGCAGCCAGGCGTCGGCCCTCAGCGCATTTCGCACCAGGGTCATCGGCTGGGTGCCAACCTCCAGGGCCATGCCGGTCACCTCGGCGTGGGGCAGCACCGCCGGCGTCGCGCTGAGGCCGTCGCCCACAATGTCGGCCGAAGAGGAGGTTCCGCCCATCGGCGACACCACCACCTGGCCGTACTAGCGCCGGGCGCGGCCGAACTCGGCGCTGTCGGGATGGCCGACCACGATCTGCTCGCCGAAGCCCCAGGGGCCAAGCCCGGTGTGGAAGTCGATGATCGCCACCTTACGCGCCTGGGCCAGGCGCTGCTGGTAGATCGCGGTCTGGGTGCGCCGCGACCAGGTAGGGCCTTTTCCGCCGAAGAACAGGCCGTCCGGGTGCGCGTATTGGCCCGCGCTCATGGCGGTCTGCAGCATCATCGCACCGTGCTCGGCGGCGAATCTCTGGATGGCCGCCTCGGTGTCGGCCCGGGTCTGGTCGGTCCATTCCGCCGGGCAGAAAATGTCGTGAAGGGAATCGTAGGCCTGGTTCGCCGGCAGGGGCTTGGCGAAGTCGATCCAGTTGCGGTTGAGGTCGACGTTGTCCTCGGTCACGCGCCGCAACCAGGCGAAGCCATATGGATTGACGGCGTGCAGCATCATCACCGCCAGGCCGGCCGGCAGCCGCTTGGCCTCGCCGCGCCGCAGCCAGTGAATCTGGGCGCCCGAGCCGCAGAACCCTTCAACCCCGTGCGTGCCCGAAAGCATCACCAGCACCCGTTCGGCGTCGTGCGGTCCGAGCCAGGCGACGTCGGTGGCCAACTCTCCGCCGTCCGGACCGCGCTCGGGATGGACGACCGCGTCCAGCACGCCGCCGGCCGCGGCGGCGGCCTCCAGGAACTTGGCGCGGGCTTCCGGATAGGCCTGGCTGAAGCTGTCGGCGGAGTTGAAGGTCATGCGGCCGGGACTCCTGACAAGGGCGGTCACCTTAGCGGCAGGCGCACCGCCGTCCACCGATGACCGTCGTTCTGCGGTCTGCTAAGCGTAGCGGCGACCGCGCGATCGGATCGCGTTCGCAAATCCTGGGAGAACACGATGGCCTTGAAGGTGATCGGAACCGGCCTTGGCCGGACAGGCACGATGTCGCTGAAGCTGGCGCTGGAGCAGCTCGGCCTGGCGCCCTGCCATCACATGGTGGAGGTCTTCATGCATCCCGAGAGCGTGCCCCTGTGGGTCGAAGCCGGCCGCGGCAAGCCCGATTGGGACGCCATCTTCGGCGGCTACCAGGCCATGGTGGACCATCCGGGCTGCAAGTTCTGGCGCGAGCTGATGGCCTACTATCCGGACGCCAAGCTGATCCACACCCTGCGCGACCCGGAACGCTGGTTCGAATCCACCCAGGCGACCATCTTCAATCCCAACGGCGGCGCCCTGAACCCGCCGGAGCCGATGCGCGACTTCTTCGCCATGGTGATGGCGGAATACGAGGGCCAGCAGAACGACCACGACTACATGATCGAGCATTTCAAGCGGCACACCGACGACGTCATCGCCGGGGTTCCGCCAGAGCGGTTGCTGGTGTTCGAGGCCTCCCAGGGTTGGGAGCCGCTCTGCGCCTTCCTGGGCGTGCCGGTGCCCGACACTCCCTACCCGCGTGAGAACTCCACCGCCGAATTCCAGGCGCGCGTCGCCGCCGGCACGATGGCGAATCCAGACGCGGTCAAGGCGGAGATGGACAAGGCGCGCGCCCACTAGCCAGGGTGCGGTCCCGCGCCGACAGGGGCCAGTGGTCCTAGTGACCCGACATCCAGGCCTGCAGGCTTTGCTTGAGCAACAGGCCCTCTTCCTTCAGCTGTTCGGCCATGTCGGAAAGGCGCGAATGCGGCGCGCGCTCGATCTCGTCCAGACGACGGCGCAAGTCGTCGCGTTGACGCTTCAGGACCGCAAGGTTGCCCGCGGCCTTGATCTTGGCCGCATCCGACCCCTCGGCCAGATCCTGTTCCGCCTCGCGAACCCGCTCGTCGGCGTCGGCCAGCAGATGGGTCGTCTCGGTCTTCAGGGTGTCGACGGACATGGCGTGGCATCCTCCAAACTTGGCGGCGCTCGCGAGGCGCCTGCCCCACTTGAACGCGCACGCCACGGCGCAGGTTGCGATGTCCGTTTGGAAACGTAGGCTTAGGCGCCTGGCGACCCCGGCAGGACTTGAACCTGCAACCGTCCGCTTAGAAGGCGGATGCTCTATCCAGTTGAGCTACGGGGTCCGAGCAGGCGTCCCGATGCCGCGGTCAGTGCGTCCAGGGCTGCTTGCGGCTGAAGGCGAAGTTGTCGGCATAGGCCTTGACGATCTTCCTGGGCGTCTTCTCGGCCAGGATCTCAAAGGGGATGCCGTGGGCCTGGGCGTATTGGACCGCCTCTTCCCGGGTCTCGAAGTTCAGCCGGACTTGGCCGTTCATGTCGCCCGTCACCGTCCAGCCCATCAGCGGATCGGACTGACGCGCGGCGGCGGGGACGAACTCCAGAACCCAGAGGTGGGTCTTGGCCTTGCCGGACTGCATCGCGGTCTTGGCCGGGCGAAAGATGCGCGCGAGCATGCGGCGGCTCTCCAAAAGTCGAACGTCGGACCGATGGTCGGGGCGGCGTGATTCGAACACGCGACCCTCTGCTCCCAAAGCAGATGCGCTACCAGGCTGCGCTACGCCCCGCGGCCATCGGATGAAGGCCCCTCTTGCCACGCGTCGGCGCGAGGGGCAACGGCGCGGCAGGTCCGCCGTCGACGCGCGAGCGGCGCTCAGCGGCGACGCATCAGCTTGAACACGCCCGTGGCGCGGGCCAGATCTCGGCCCCCGACGTGGGCGCGGCCCTCGACGAAGGCGATGTCGCGGGCCGCCCGCGTCAGGCGAGCCTCGCCCAGCACCCAGTCCCCCGCCCGCCCCATGTCGAGATAGTCCACCGACAGGTGGATCGTCACCGGCACGCCTCCGGCGCCGCGCGCCGCCGCGCCGGCCAGCAGGCCATCCAGGAACGCCGACAGCATGCCGCCGTGGATCAGGCCGACGCCGTTGCAGTGGCGCTTGAGGGCGAAGAACGCCTGCTCCGCCCCCGTATCGGTGGGCCGATAGAAGTATGGGCCGTTGTGGGTGGTGAAGGCGCCGCGGCCGCTGGCGGGAAGAAAGCCCTCCGGCGGCGGCGGGATGACCTCGTCTTCGCTCACCGGTGGAAGATCCGCTGGGTCACCCGGTCGCCCGGCGCCGCGCCGATCTCCGCCGCCCGGCCGCCGCGCAGCTCCAGTACGCCCGTGATGACGCCGCCCGAGGCGATCGGGGTCTCGTTCTCGGGAATGGCGTTGCGGGCGATGGAGACGATGCGGCCGTCCTTGGCGATGAACAGCATGTCCAGCGGGATGATGGTGTTCTTCATCCAGAACGACACGTCCTGCGGAGTCTTGAAGTCGAACAGCATGCCGGCGTCGGGCGCCAGATTTGGCCTGCACATCAGGCCCGTCTCGCGCGTGGCGTAGGTGTCGGCCATTTCGACGTTGAACCGCCAGCGGCCGCGAGCGGTGTCGATCTTCAAGGGTTCAGTGCGCAGGGTCTTCTGGGCCGCGGTGCAGGGAGTCCCGTCGGCCAGGCGCGGGCCGCTCCAGCCATCATGCGCCAGGTTGGCGGCGGCGGCTCCCGCCCATCCGGTGGCGATCACAACGGCCGCGAGGGCGACCACACGCCCGCGCACAATCCGCCGTGAACCGGCGGTCAAAAGCTGAAACACGCTGAACTGTCTCCGAGACCTGAAGGCGGACCCCCGCCTAAAGGTGACCCACTTCGATCTCGGCCACAACCAGCCCCTTGGGCCCTTCGGCGAAACGGACCATGACGTCGTCGCCGGGCTGCAGGTCCTCGACCCCACTGCGGCGCAGGGTCTCGATGTGCACGAAGATGTCGCCAGGGGCCGCCTCGCGAACCACGAAGCCATAGCCCTTGGTGCGGTTGAACCACTTGACCTTGGCCGCTTCCAGCGGCCCGCGCGGCTCCATCGGCTTGCGCGGCGCTCGGGAGTCCATGCCGCTGCGGGGCGCCCGGGCGCCGAAGGCGCCGCCCCGGAAGCCGTCCGCCTCGGTCCGGCGAGGCCGTTCCTCGCGCGGCGGCGCCGCGGACTCGTCGAGATCGACGATCTCGGCCACCTGCCAGCCCTTGGTCCGTTTGACCACGTCGCAGACGATAATCGAGCCTTCCAGGGCGCTCTCGCGGCCTGTGTTCCTCAGTGAAGTGACATGCAACAGGACATCACGCAGACCTGTCTGCCCGGGATCATCGGGGACGATGAACCCGTATCCCTTTCCGGCATCGAACCACTTCACGCGACCGCTGATCCGCACGGATTCGTCGTGCGGGTCGGCGCCCTCGTTATTCAAATCAGACATCCCACCCCTCGAGCCCGTCCGCAGTCCAAACATGGACGAGACGGTTACTATAACATTGTTCTCGAAGAATGGGACACGTCAATATTTCGGACACGCGACATGCGCGGTCCGCGATCATTCGACGCATCTTCGCCCGTGGGCGGTCTCTCAAGCCTGGCAGTCCCTAGGGGAGTCGAACCCCTCTCCCCAGATTGAAAATCTGATGTCCTAACCGATAGACGAAGGGACCTTGGACAGGCGAGAGCGGGGGATATATCCGCCGAGGTGCGACGATGCAAGGGGGTCTTGAATCCCTATGCCTGTCTTGGGTCGGCGACATCCTCAATGTCGATTTCCACCCCGTCCCGGCCTTTCCAGTCGTCGCGCTTCAACTTGCCGGCCACATGGACAGAGCCGCCGCCGGCCAGCAGCCGCTGGCCCATGGGCGTGTCGCCCGAGCGCCAGGCCACGGCCTTGAGGCGATGGCCAGCGGCGTCCACGAGATCAACCCGCACATGGCCGCCGCGCAGCGCCATGGGCCGGTCGGGGCGCACATCGGCCAGGGCGACGGTGGGTTCCGGGTTGCCGGGGCCGAAGGGCGCCAGGGCCTGAAATTCGCCCAGCATGCCGCGCGCGGCCCCTGGCGCGACCAGGGCGTCGATCTCCAGGGCGTCGGCCTCGGTGGCCACCGTCATCTCCGCGGCCAGGCGCTGGCAAAGGAATTCCCGGAACTCGGGAAGGACCCCCGGGCGCAGGGTCAGGCCCGCCGCCATGGCGTGGCCCCCGCCCGCCAGCAGCAGACCCTCGTCGAAGGCGGCCTGGACGGCCCGGCCGAGGTTGACCCCGGTCTGCGAGCGTCCCGATCCCTTGCCGACATCCGCGGCCCGGTCGAGCCCGACGACGATCACCGGACGTCGATAGCGTTCCCGAAGCCGGCTGGCGACGATGCCGACCACACCCGGATGCCAGTCCTCGCCGGCGACGACGATGGCCGGAGCGTCGGGATCGAAGTTGCTGGCCGATTCAATGGCGGCCACGGCCTCGTCGTGGATGCGCCGCTCCACGTCCTTGCGTTCGGCGTTGAGCCTGTCGAGTTCGATGGCCAGGGCCATCGCCTCCTCCGGGTCGTCCGTGGACAGCAGGCGCGCGCCCAGGTCCGAGCGGCCAATTCGTCCGCCGGCGTTGATTCGCGGTCCCAGCACGAAGCCCGCGGTGAACACCTCCGCCGGCCCCTTGGCGCCGGCCACCTGCATGAGGGCGGCCAGTCCCGGATTGGCGAAGGCCGACATCACCTTCAGCCCCTGTGTGGCGAGGGCGCGGTTGAAGCCGACCAGCTGGGTGACGTCGCAGATGGCGCCCAGGGCGGCCAGGTCCAGCCATTGGCGCAGGTCCGGCTCTGGCCGACCGTCGAAAAGCCCGCGGGCCCGGGCCTCGCGGTTGAGCGCCGCCAGCAGCACGAAGGTCACGCCGGCGGCCGCCAACACCCCCTGCCCCGACCCGCAGTCCGGCCGGTTCGGATTCACCAGGGCGGCTATGCTGGGGATCGTCTCGCGCATCAGGTGATGGTCGATGACCACCAGCTCCAGCCCGATCTCGGCGGCGGCGGCGATGGCGTCATAGGCCGCCGCGCCGCAGTCGACAGTGACCACCAGCCGCGCGCCCTCCGCGTACAGCCGGCGAAAGGCGGCGGGGCTGGGGCCATAGCCCTCGGTCATGCGGTCGGGGACATAGACCGGCAGGTCCTTGCCCATGGCCCGGAACCAGCGGATCAGTTGGGCCGCGCTGGAGGCGCCGTCGACGTCATAGTCGGCGAACACGACCGTCGGGGCGTCGTCGACAAGGGCGTCCACCAGGCGGGCGGCGGCCTTGTCCATGTCGGCGAAGCTGGAGGGGTCTGGGAACAGGCCCTTCAGGGTGGGTCGCAGAAAGCTCTCGCCGTCTTCGGCGGCCACGCCGCGCGACGCCATGGCCCGGGCCATGGGCTCGGCCAGGCCCAGCCGGGCCTGGTGGGCGCGCAGCACGCCGGGATCGAAGGGGCGCTCGCGCCAGCGACGTCCGGTCAAGGACCGGACGATCCCGAGATAGCCGGACGGGACGGCGCCGTCGGCCATCGCGGCCTAGAGCCGTCGCTTCATGCGCACCTGGCGCACGGTGTGCGTCGAGGAGTTCATGACGATGCTGTCGGTGTGCACCGACCCGTCGGCGAAGCGGACCCCCTGCAGCAGGGCGCCGTTGGTCACCCCGGTGGCCACGAAGATGGCGTCGGCGCGAACGATCTCGGAGAGGTCGTACTTCTTGTCGAGGTCGGTGATGCCCAGGCGGGCGGCCCGGCCGCGCTCGTCGGCGTTGCGGAACACCAGCCGACCCTGGAACTGGCCGCCGACGCACTTCAGCGCCGCGCAGGCCAGCACCCCTTCGGGCGCCCCGCCCTGGCCTAGATAGAGATCGATGCCGGTGTCGGGATCGGCCGTGTTCATGACCCCGGCCACGTCGCCGTCGGTGATCAGGTGCACCCGCGCGCCCACCGACCGCAGGCTGGCGATGATGTCGGCATGACGGGGGCGATCGAGGACGCAGACCGTGACGTCGCTGGCGTCCACGCCCTTGGCCTTGGCGATGGCCTGGGCGTTCTCGGCCGGGGTGCGGTCCAGATCGATGACCCCGGCGGGCAGGCCCGGTCCGCAGGCGATCTTGTCCATGTAGGTGTCGGGAGCGTTCAGCAGGGTGCCGGCCGGCGCCCAGGCCATCACCGCCAGGGCGTTGGCCATGGCCTTGGCGGTCAGGGTGGTGCCTTCCAGCGGGTCGAGGGCGATGTCGATGCGCGGACCTTTGCCCTGCCCCACCTTTTCGCCGATGTAGAGCATGGGCGCTTCGTCGCGTTCGCCTTCGCCGATGACGATGACGCCGTCGATGGCCAGTTCATTCAGCGCCGTACGCATGGCGTCGACGGCGGCCTGGTCGGCGGCCTTCTCGTCGCCCCGGCCCGCGAGGCGCCAAGCGGCGATGGCGGCGGCCTCGGTGACCCGGACCGCTTCCATCACCAGGGCGCGATCCAAATTTCCTGAACTCATTGAACGGTCTCCGGCCGCTTGGGGCTATTCTCGGGGGATTCTCAGATGCGCGCGATGCGGATCAGTCTTGGCGGCTGCAACAGGGCCGGCAGGGCGGCCATCCGCCGCACGGCCTCGGCCATCACCGATTCGGCCACGGCGTGGGTGGTGAGGACGATGGGCACGCCCGTCTCGCCCTCCACCGGCTTCTGCAGGAAGCTGTCGATGGAGACGCCGGCGTCGGCCAGGGTCTCCGACACCGAGGCGATCACGCCGGGTTCGTCGCGGACCAGCAGACGCAGATAGGCGCGGCCCAAGGTGTGGGCGGCGTCCACCGGCTTGAACGGCTTCAGCTCCCCGGCGGGCTTCTGGAAGACCGGCCGGCGCGCGCCGGTCATCACGTCGGCGATGTCGGCCGCCACGGCCGCGGCGGTGGGCCCGGCGCCCGCGCCGGGACCCTGGATGAAGATGCGGCCGATCCGGGCGCCTTCGATGAAGAGGGCGTTCAGCGCCCCGCCGGCCCGGGCCAGCGGGTGGTCCAGCGGCGCCAGGGCCGGGTGAACGCGCACCGACACCCCGCCGTCCTCGGACTGGGCGGTGGAGGCCACCAGCTTGATCCGATAGCCGAGATCCTTGGCCAGGCGAATGTCCAGCAGTTCGATCTTGTCGACGCCCTCGATCTCGGCGGCGCTGTAGGTAGGCGCGCAGCCGAAGGCCAGGGCGACCAGGATGGTGATCTTGTGGGCCGCGTCGAAGCCGCCGACGTCCATGGTCGGGTCGGCCTCGGCGTAGCCCAGTCGCTGGGCCTCGGCCAGGACCTCTGCGAACGACCGGCCCGACGCCTCCATTTCGGTCAGGATGTAGTTGCAGGTGCCGTTGAGGATGCCGGCGACCGCCTTGACCTCGTCGCCGACCATGGCCTCGCGCAGCATCTTCACCGCCGGCGTGCCGCCCATGACGGCGGCTTCGAACAGCAGGGGCACGCCCTTCGATTCGGCCAGGGCGGCCAGCTCGGCCCCGTGCTCGGCGATCAGGGCCTTGTTGGCCGTGACCACAGGCTTGCCGGCTTTCAGCGCCGTCTCGACCGCGGCCTTGGCCGGGCCGTCGGACCCGCCGATCAGTTCGACGAAGATGTCGGTCTCAGGCGAAGCCGCCAGGGCCACGGGATCGTCGAACCAGGGCAGGTTCGAAATGTCGAACGGGCGTGGCCTCGAGCGCGAGCGGGCGGACACGCCGCTCACCCGCGCGCTGGCGCCGGCCGGGGCGAAGCCCGGCCGGTCGGAGAGGAAGTTCAGCAGGCCCGCCCCGACGGTGCCCAGTCCCGCGACGCCGACGCGCCATTCTGTTTTCGGTGCAGTCATGACGCGCAGAGCCTTACCCGGCATTGCCGCCGGACGGGAGCCCCCTCTTGGCGAAGGAGCCCCTATTCCACCGGTATCTGGTCGCGGACCTTGGACAGGACCTGCCCGGACTGGTCCAGGAACTTCTTCACGTTGCGGGCCGCCTGCCGAATGCGGTGCTCATTCTCCACGAGGCCGATGCGGACATAGCCCTCGCCGTGTTCGCCGAAGGCGACACCCGGCGAGACCGCGACGCCGGCCTCCTCGATGAGCAGCTTGGAGAACAGCATGGAGCCGGCCTCCTTGTACTGCTCGGGCAGCGGGGCCCACGCGAACATCGAAGCGGGCGGCGCGGGGATGTCCCAGCCGGCCCGCGCCATGGCGGTCACCAGGGTGTCCCGACGCGACTTGTAGGTGGCGCGGATCTCGTCGATGCAGTCCTGCGGGCCGTTGAGGGCGGCGGTGGCTGCCACCTGGATCGGCGTGAAGGCGCCGTAGTCCAGATAGGACTTCACCCGCGCCAGGGCCGAGCACATCCGCTCGTTGCCCACCACCATGCCCACGCGCCAGCCGGCCATGGCGTAGGTCTTGGACAGGGAGTTGACCTCGACGGCGATGTCCTTGGCGCCGTCCACCTGCAGGATCGAGGGCGGCGGATTGTCGTCGAAATAGATTTCCGAATAGGCGATGTCCGACAGCACCAGCATGTCGTGCTTCTTCGCCAGGGCGACGGCGTCCCTGTAGAACTCCAGGTCCACCCACTGGGCGGTCGGATTGGACGGATAGCTGACGATCAGCACGCTGGGCGGCGGGGCGGAGTTGCGAACGGCGCGGCTCACGCCCGCCAGGTATTCCTCCGGCGACAGGGCCGGCACGTGGCGGATCACCCCGCCGGCCATGATGAAACCGTAGGCATGGATCGGATAGGCCGGGTTCGGGCAGATGATCACGTCACCAGGCGCGGTCAGGGCCTGGGCGAGGTTCGCGAACCCCTCCTTGGAGCCCATGGTGGCGATGACCTCGGTGTCCGGGTTCAACTTCACGCCGAACCGACGGTCATAGTAGCCGGCCATGGCCCGGCGAAGCCCCGGGATGCCCTTGGAGGCGGAATAGCGACCGGACTTCGGATCGCGGGCCGTCTCGATCAGTTTGTCGACGATATGCTTTGGCGTCGGCATGTCGGGATTGCCCATGCCGAAGTCGATAATGTCGACGCCCTCGCTGCGGAGGCGCGCCTTGATGCGGTTCACCTGCTCGAACACGTAGGGCGGCAGGCGACGGATACGATGGAATTCGGGAGTCATGATGGCTCGGCCGCCAGATGCGGCTATTGGGAGCTGAAAGTTGGGCATGGATAGACCCCACCGGGGCGTCTTCCAAGCCGGCTAAAGGTAAATTTCGCCCCCGGAGCCCTTAGCGTGGCCGCGGAGGCGGCGTAGCTCGAGCCTTGAGCTGCTGGGTGAAGGCCTCGGCGTCCGCGTCGCTGGGCGACGTCATCGGTGGCGGCGGGGCCGCCTCCCGTCGCGCTTCGGCGGCGAAGCTCTCGGTCTGCTCCAGGGTCCAGGTCGAGGCGTCGGTCTGGCGCTGCAGGCGCGCGCCGGAGAGGCGCGTGTCGACGACGGCGGTCTTCCAGGCTCCGGCGTCACGTACGTCGCCGGGGATCGCCGGGATCGAGCAGAAGGATGGGAATCCTCTCGGATGCTGCGCGGCGGCGACGATGTCGGGCGCCAGCCCCGGCGCCGGCGGACCGGGCTGCGCACAGCCGTTCGCGGCGAGCGCCACGGCTGGAAAAACCAGCATGGCGGCGCCAGCCCCCAGAGCGAGGGTCCGCGTCATTGAAAATTCGCGCGCAAAGGCTTTCATTGAACGCAAGGTCATAGGCCATGATGCGCCCAAGCGAAAGGGCGCAAGGTCCGGCGCGTAGGGAGCTCCAGGATGGCGAAAGCCGCCACGAAGACGAAGGCCAAGGCGGAAGCGCCGAAGTCCAAGACCAAGGCGCCAGACGCCAAGGCGCCGAAGAAGGCGGCGGACAAGGCCGCTCAGGCCAAGTCGTCCAAGGCGAAGGACGTCTCGACGAAGGGCGCCAAGGCCGCCAAGGCCGCAGAAGTCCTCACCTCGAAGCCTGCGAAAGCCGCCGCCAAGCCAGCCCCGACGAAACCGGCCCCGACGCAACCGGCCCCGAGCGCGTCGAAGCCGGCTGTAGCCCCTCTCCCGCCTGGGCCAAAGCCCGCCGCCGCACCGCCGCCGGCAGGGAAGTTCCTTGAGATAATGTCCGCCGAACAGCGCGAAAGCCTGGAGCGGATGAGCATGAACCTGGCCCGCGCCGCCCTCACGGCCCAGGGCGCCATCGCCGAGGCCGCCCTGCGTCAGGCCGATCGCCCCGCGGCGCTGAGTCCCGACCCCTTCCACGTGGCGCCGGCGCTGAACGAGGTCATGGGCCGACTGGCTGGCGAGCCTGACCGCCTGATGCGGGCCCAGGCCGACCTTTTCAACCGCTACATGGAGCTGTGGCGTTCAACGGCCCAGCGCGCGGCGGGCGAAGACCACACCCCGGCGGCGACACCGGCCAAGGGCGACAAGCGGTTCCTGGACCCCGACTGGTCTCACAACCCCGTCTTCGACGTGATCAAGCAGTCGTACCTGATCACCTCGGACTGGCTGAACGACCTGATCAGCGGCGTGGACGGCGTCGACCCCCTGACCAAGCGCCGGGTGGAGTTCTTCACCCGCATGCTGACGGACGCCATGTCGCCGTCGAACTTCCTGATGACCAATCCGGCGGCCCTGCGCGAGGCCATGGCCACCCAGGGCGACTCGATCGCCAAGGGCATGGCCAACTTCGCCGCCGATCTTGAGCGCGGCGGCGGTCAGCTTTCGATCAGCCAGACCGACTTCTCGCAGTTCAAGGTGGGCGAGAACGTCGCCACGGCGCCGGGCAAGGTGATCTTCCAGAACGAGATCATCCAGATCCTGCAGTTCGACCCGACCACCGAGACGGTGTGCGAGATCCCGCTGCTGATCTTCCCGCCCTGGATCAACAAGTTCTACATCCTCGACCTGCGGCCCGAGAACTCGATGATCCGCTGGCTGACCAGCCAGGGCATCACCGTCTTCGTCACGTCGTGGGTCAATCCGGACCAGAGGTTGGCCGCCAAGACCTTCGAGGACTACCTGCACGAGGGCATCTATGCCGCGGTGGACGCGGTGACCAAGCAGGCCGGCGTCAAGACGGTGAACACCGTCGGCTACTGCATCGGCGGCACCCTGCTCTCCTGCGCCCTGGCCCACATGGCCGCCAAGGGCGACAAGCGCGTGGCCTCCGCCACATTCTTCGCCGCCCAGCAGGACTTCACCGAGGCCGGCGACCTGCTGATCTTCACCAACGAGGACTGGCTGAAGGATCTGGAGGGCAAAATGGACGCCGGCGGCGGCGTGCTGCCCGGCCAGACCATGGCCGACACCTTCAACGCCCTGCGCAGCAATGACCTGATCTGGTCGTTCTTCGTCTCGAACTACCTGATGGGCAAGGAGCCCAAGCCGTTCGATCTGCTGTTCTGGAACGCCGACCAGACGCGCATGCCCAAGACCCTGCACCTCTACTATCTGCGCAACTTCTATGGTCGTAACGCCCTGGCCAGGGGCGAACTCGAGCTGGACGGCGTGCGTCTGAACCTCAGGGACGTGAAGACGCCGATCTATGTGCAGTCGTCCAAGGAGGACCACATCGCGCCCCTGCGGTCGGTCTACAAGGGCGCCAAGCTGTTCGGCGGTCCGGTGACCTTCACCATGGCCGGCTCTGGCCACATCGCGGGTGTGATCAACGCTCCCGTGGCCAACAAGTACCAGCACTGGACCAACAGCGCCCTGCCGGACACCGTCGACGAGTGGGTCGCCGGAGCGGTGGAGCATCCCGGTTCCTGGTGGCCGCACTGGGCGGCGTGGCTGAAGGAACGGTCAGGCGGCCAGGTGCCCGCCCGCGACCCGGCCAAGGGCCCGCTGAAACCCATTGAGGACGCGCCCGGCAGCTTCGTGAAGGTGCGGTCCTAGACTCGGCGGCGTCTCACTGCGCGGCGCAATCGACGATCGCCCCCGGCGGCGCGGCGAAGCGCGACGTCCAGTCGGCCTCGAAGTCCTTGCGGAAGCGGGCCATGTCCTGGCCGTCGCCGGCCAGCATGGCGCCGCGAAAGGCGTAGGCGGCGCCCGGTCGACCGTGGACCGGCTTGTCGAAGAACACCTCGATGGCGGGCTGGTCGTGGCGGTTCTTGGGATGCTTGAGGGTGATCGTCGCCTGGGCGCACCAGTCGCTGCCCGAATCGATCCCCGGCCCGACCATCTGGCAGGGCCCGCCCGTCCAGGCGACGGACTTGGCGTTGGCGCCGGTCAGGGCCCTCAGCCACTGGTCGACCGTGCGGGTGTCACAGCGATCTTCATCGTAGTCGATGGCCTTGACGGGCGTCGCGCGGGCTTTGGCGGCAAGGGCGGCGTTGGCGACGCCCTTGGTCATGCCGCCGGCCGCGGGTTTCGCTTCGGCCGCGTCCACGACCCACAGGCTCGCCGCCGCCGTCAGCACGATCCAAAGCCGCATCTCGCGCCCTCCACTCGGACGGCGAAAACCTAGCCTGGGACGAATTTCAGCGCGACGCCATTGTTGCAGTAGCGCAGGCCCGTCGGCGCCGGGCCGTCGTTGAAGACGTGACCCTGGTGACCGAGGCACCGGGCGCAATGATACTCGGTGCGCGGGATGCCGATCTTCATGTCGGCCTTCTTCAGCAGCGCGCCGCTGATGGCGGTATAAAAGCTGGGCCAGCCGGTGCCGCTGTCGAACTTCCACTGCGATCGGAACAGCGGCAGGCCGCAGCCCAGGCACGCGAAGGTCCCCTTGCGGTGCTCGGTGTTGAGCGGGCTCGTGAACGGCGGCTCGGTGCCTTCCTGGCGCAGGACGTCGAACGAATCAGCCGGAAGGCGGCCCTTCCATTCGGCGGCCGTCAGCTTTCGGAACGGCGAGGCGGCGTACGGGTCGGCCGCGAGGGCGGACCTGCCGCAGGCTGCCAGGGCGGTGGCGGCGATGAGGACGACGCGGCGGTCGGGACGGAACTGGGGGGTCATGTCTTGGGTCTCCGCCTCTTATACGGACGAGATCCGGTCTGGGTTACATCGCGGGCGAAGCCGGAGGTCTCTTCCAGACGTAGTAGACGTCCGGCAGGCGCTCCTCGTTGTCCTGGCCATCGGTCAGGCGTTCGGCGGTGAAGCCGTGCTTCTCGTAGAAGGCGCGGGCGCGGGCGTTGGCCTGGAAGGTCCATAGGGCCAGTTCTGCGTACTCGCCCTTGGCCAGGTCGAGCAATTCGGCGCCCAGTCCCCGTCCCAGATAGTCGGCGGCCAGGAACAGGTGGTTGATGAAGCCGGCGCGGAAGGCGATGTAGCCCAGGAACCGCCGGTCCTGCTCGGCCACCCAGACATCGAACTCCTGGAACAGGCGGTCGCGGAAGAAGGCGCGGTCCTCCTCCGGGGTGTGCAACTCGGGCAGGAAAGGCAGGGCGCGGCGGACCGTGTCGCGATAGAGCCGCGCCAGGGCGTCCATGTCGTAGAGCCCGGCGCGGCGGATGATCAAAGGCCCGACGCCTCCGGCAGGCCCAGCATGAGGTTCAGGTTCTGCACGGCGGCTCCGGACGCGCCCTTGCCCAGATTGTCCAGCAGCGCCACCAGGCGCGCCTGGCCGACGTCGTCGGAGCCGAACACGAACAGCTTCATGCGGTTGGTGCCGTTCAAACCTTCCGGATCGAGGGTCTTGGTGGCGGCGCATTCTTCCAGCGAGGCGACCTCGATGAAGGGCTCGTTCTCATAGGCATGGCTGAGCGCCGCGTGCAGTTCCTTGATCCGCGGGGCGACCGGCAGCGCCTTCAACTGCAGCGGCACCTCGACGATCATGCCCTGGGCGTAGCGCCCCACCGCCGGCGAGAACAGCGGCCGATGCGCCAGCAGGCCGTGGGTCTGCATCTCGGGCACGTGCTTGTGCTCCAGGCCGAGGGCGTAGATCCGGTAGTTGTCGCGGGTATAGGCCTCGGACGCCGGATCCTCGAACTCGGCGATCATCGACTTGCCGCCGCCGGAATAGCCGGACACGGCGTTGACCGTCACCGGCCAGGTCTTGGGCAGCAGCTCGTCCTGCACCAGCGGCCGCACCAAGGCGATGAAGCCGGTGGGATAGCAGCCGGGGTTGGAGACCCGCGTGGAGGCCGCCACGGCCTGACGTTGGGCGCGGGCCATTTCCGGAAAGCCATAGGTCCAGCCGGGCGCCACGCGATGGGCCGTGGAGGCGTCGACGATCCGCACCGTGTTGCTCTCCACCAACGACACCGCCTCGCGCGCCGCGTCGTCCGGCAGGCACAGGACCACCGCGTCGGCGCTGTTGAGCATGTCGCGCCGGGCCGAGGCGTCCTTGCGCAGGGCCGGGTCGATGGAGACGACCTGAAGGTCGCGGCGGCCCGCGAGCCGCTGGCGGATCTGCAGGCCGGTCGTTCCGGCCTCGCCGTCGATGAACACCTTGGGAAGGGAGGTCGTGGGGGCCATGGTCAGCTCCGCAGGATAGCCGAAAAGAAGAAAGGCGCCTCGGTTGCCCGAAGCGCCTTTCCGCAAACACGAAGGATCGTGCGCGACCTAGCGCTTCGAGAACTGGAAGCTGCGTCGGGCCTTGGCCTTGCCGTACTTCTTGCGCTCGACCACGCGGCTGTCGCGGGTCAGGAAGCCGTGCGGCTTCAGCGCCGCGCGCAGGCCGGGTTCATAGTAGGTCAGGGCCTTGGAGATGCCGTGACGCACCGCGCCGGCCTGGCCGGACAGGCCCGAGCCCACCACCGTGACGTCGACGTCGAACTGGCCGAGGCGGTCGGCGACCTGCAGCGGCTGGGCGATCATCATGCGCAGCACCGGACGGGCGAAGTAGACTTCCTGGTCGCGGCCGTTGATGGTGATCTTGCCCTTGCCCGGCTTGATCCAGACGCGCGCGACGGCGTTCTTGCGCTTGCCGGTGGCGTAGGCGCGGCCTTGCTTGTCGATCTGGGGCTCGCGAACGATCGCGGCCTGGGTCGGGTTCGAGGAGAGGCTTTGCAGAGCCTCGAGACCGTGAGTGTCGCTCATGGCTTACTGGCTCCGGATGTTCTTGGCGTTGAGACCCTTGAAGTCGATGACTTCCGGGTTCTGGGCTTCATGCGGATGTTCGCCCGCATTGTAGATCTTCAGGTGCGTCAGTTGCTTGCGCGCCAGGGGGCTTTCCTTGGGCAGCATGCGCTCGACGGCCTTCTCCAGGATCCGCTCCGGGAACTTGCCGTTCAGGATCGCGCCAGCCTTGCGCTCCTTGATGCCGCCCGGATAGCCGGTGTGCCAGTAGTAGGTCTTCTGGTCGAGCTTGCGGCCGGTGAACTTCACCTTGTCGGCGTTGATGACGACGACGTTGTCGCCGCAGTCGACGTTGGGGGTGTAGTCCGGGCGGTGCTTGCCGCGCAGGCGCATGGCGATGAAGGAAGCCAGGCGGCCGACGACGGCGTCTTGCGCGTCGACGACGATCCACTTCTTCTCGACATCCGCGGGCTTCAGGGAAGCCGTGGTCTTGGTGTTCATCGATCAATCCGTTGGACAGCGGCTGCGGCCCCTTGAGGAGGCTTCACCGGCGTGAGGCGCGGCAGGTACAGGCCCTGGCCGGCGGTGTCAAGCGACGCGCACGCCAAAGCCTCACAAAGCCTTATGTAATAAGGCCTGGCGCGATACGGTATCATGATACCGTATCAGGCGCGGCGAGTGCGCCAGGCCAGAACGACAGCGGTGGTCAGCACGATCACGGCGCCCGCCTGGTGCAGGATCGCCAGGGCCAGGGGCACGCCGGTCATCAGGGTGGCGACGCCGAGGCTGGCCTGGGCCAGGACGGCGACCAGCAGAGTCACGAACAGTCCCCGCAACGTCCCCGACAGGTAACGGGCGCGCACGGCCTGGACCGCCAGGAACGCGGCGGCGGCGAAGATCAGGTAAGCCAGGATCCGGTGGTTGAACTGCACCGCCGCCTGGCTGTGGGCGAGGGTTTGCCACAGCGTCACGCCACGATAGTCGTCTGGAAAGAAGCGCCCGCTCATCAGCGGCCAGTCATTATCCACCAGACCGGCCTGGTTGCCGGCCACCAGGGCGCCCAGCAGGCACTGTAGATAGACCCCCACCAGAAGGCCGACGCCGGCGAGCGACCATCCATCCTGGCGCCGCCCGCCCACCCTCGCCTGCCCCGACCAGGCTTCCAGGCCCGTCCAGACCAGGGCGCAGAACAGGATCAGCGCCAACCCCAGGTGCGTCGCCAGGCGCTCCGGCGCCACGGTCACCCGCGCCTCCAGGCCGCTCTTGACCATCCACCAGCCCACCAGTCCCTGCAGGCCGCCCAGGGCGAACAGGATGATGCAGCGCCAGACCAGGCGCAGCGGCAGGCGGCGGGTGAACAGGAAGATCAGGAACGGGAGACCGAAGACCACGCCCGCCAGACGCCCCAGCAGGCGGTGGCTCCACTCCCACCAGAAGATGAACTTGAACTCGCCAAGGCTCATGCCGCGATTGATGAGCTTGTACTGCGGCGTCGCCTGATAGAGCCGGAAGCTGTCCTGCCAGGCGTGTTCGCTCAGTGGCGGCAGGGCGCCGCTGACGGGCTTCCACTCCGTGATCGACAGGCCTGACCCGGTCAATCGCGTGGCGCCGCCCACCACGACCATGGCGAAGACCAGGAACGCGGTGACGAACAGCCAAAGCGCCACGGGGCGGGCGCGGCCGTCTTTCAGGAATGAGGTCATTGGGAGCGCGGCGAACAGGCCGCAAGTTGTGCAAGCCGCGCCGCGGCCAACTGGAAAATCGGGCGTGAGGGGCGCGTCAAACGGATCTCACTCGATGCCGCCACGCGCTCTGCGGCGCGGCGTCTGCACATTCGCCGGCCTCGGGGGAAGGCCGAACCCTTGGTCCTGCTTCCGCCGGGTTCGGCGGAAATGGTCGGAGCGGCGGGATTCGAACCCACGACCCCTTGACCCCCAGTCAAGTGCGCTACCAGGCTGCGCTACGCTCCGATGCAGGGAGCGCCCTTATAGTGACGGCGCCCGGGCCGGGCAATCGCTAATCGGACGCCAATCCGGCGGCGTTCAGTCGCCCCGCAACAGGTGGTCCAGGCGGGCCTTGGCGGCCTCCAGATCCTGCAGCGCGACCTCCAGGCGCTGGCGCGCTTCGGGGGTCAGGTCACGGCCGGCGGCCAGGGGCGCGAACAGATCATCGTCGAGGGTCGGGGGTCGCCTCGGCGTGCTGGGCGGCGGCGCGGCGTCCATCATCCGCTTGAGGCCCTGCTCCTTGTGAAGCTTCTGGACCCCCTTGATGGTGTAGCCTTCGACATGCAGCAACCGGCGCACGGCGGCCAGCACGGCGATGTCCTGCGGCCGGTAGAACCGCCGGCCTCCGGCCCGCTTCATCGGCCGGATGAACGAGAACTTGGTTTCCCAGAAGCGCAGGACGTGTTGGGGAACGCCCAGTTCGTCTGAGGCCTCGGAAATGGTGCGGAACGCCTCGGGGCTCTTGGCCACGGGCTGTTCGCTCCTATCCGGCCAGCGCTCGGTCGATGCGCGCCTTCATCACCTGGGAGGCCCGAAAGCCGATCACCCGGCGCGGATCGATGGCGGCCGCTTCGCCCGTCTTGGGATTGCGTCCGACGCGTTCGCGCTTGGCGCGCACCTGGAAGACGCCGAACCCCGACAGCTTGACCGTCGCGCCCCGCTCGAGGGCTTCGGTCATCAGGCCGAGCGTTCGCTCCACCAGGCTGGCGCAGTCCTGCCGCGTCAGTCCCACTTCATCGTGGACGGCCTCGGTGAGGTCCGCCCTCGTCAACGTCTGGCCCTTCATAGGAGCCCCCATTTCCCCAACGCCATCACCGTAGACGGCGCAATTTCCACGTCAAGTCAAAGACTTCAGGCCGCCTGGTGAAATGCCGCCTAAAGACGGATAACCGCCGCTCCCCAGGTCAGGCCGCCGCCCATGGCCTCCACCAGCAGGAGCTGGCCGGGCTTGATGCGGCCGTCCGAGACGCCCTGGGCCCAGGCTAGGGGAATGGAGGCGGCCGAAGTGTTGGCGTGGTCCGACACCGTGGAGATGACGCGCTTCTCGTCGATTCCCACCCGCCGCGCCACACCTTCCAGGATCCGCTGGTTGGCCTGGTGCGGCACGAACCAGTCGATGTCGGCGATCTCCACCCCCGCCGTCCTGGCGGCCGAGACGATGGCCTCGGAGATATTCACCACGGCGTGGCGGAAGACCTGGTTGCCCTGCATGCGCAGCTTGCCCACCGTGCCCGTGGTGGACGGGCCGCCGTCGACATAGAGCAGGTCCTGCTTGGTGCCGTCGGCGCGCAGGGCGAAGCCCAGGATGCCACGGTCCTTCACCGTCCCCTGCCCTTCGACAGGCTCCAGCACCACCGCGCCGGCCCCGTCCCCGAACAGCACGCAGGTGCCGCGGTCGGTCCAGTCCATCAGCCGGGTCATGGTCTCGGCCCCGATAACCAGGGCGCATTTGGCGGTCCCCCGCGCGACGAAGCCGTCCGCCACGGCCAGGGCGTAGACGAAGCCCGAACACACCGCCTGGACGTCGAAGGCGATGCCGACCGGGGCGCCAAGCTTGCGCTGGACCATGGCCGCCACCGCCGGGAAGGTCAGGTCGGGGGTGGTGGTGGCGACGATGATCAGGTCGACGTCGGCGGCCGTGCGGCCGGCGGCCTCCAGCGCCTTGCGGGCGGCTTCCAACGCCAAGTCAGAGGTGCCGACGCCCTCGGGCGCCCGATAGCGCCGGCGGATGCCGGTGCGTTCGATGATCCACTCATCACTGGTGTCGACGATCCTGGCGAGATCGTTGTTGGTGACTTCTTCTGTCGGCAGATAGCCCCCGACGCCGGTCACGGCGCTACGCAGCATGGCACTCACGCGCTCGATCTTTCCCCAGACTTGTCTTCATCGGCGGCGACGTCCGCCACGGTAGCTTGCGCCTCGCCCGCCTCGGCCGCGGCGGTCAGGCGCTTGAGATTGCGATCGATCTCGGCGGCGAAGTCGCTCTTGGCCAGGTCGGCCGCCAGCCGGATGGCGGCGGCGAATCCCCGGGCGTCGGCGCCGCCGTGGCTTTTGACTACAATCCCGTTGAGCCCCAGGAAAGGCCCGCCCCCGCCCGGATCGAGCCGGTCGCGCATCCGGCGAAGCGCACCCTGGGCGATGAAGGCGCCGATCTTGCCCAGCAGGCTCGAGGTGAAGGCGGACCGCATCTCGGCCACGAAGAACCGCGCCAGGCCCTCGGCGGTCTTCAGCGCCACATTGCCCGTGAACCCGTCGGTGACGATGACGTCCACCGAGCCCTTGGCGATGTCGTCGCCCTCGACGAATCCGCGATAGTCCATGTCGAAGACGTTTTCGCGAAGCAGCCGGTTGGCGCCCTTGACCTCCTCGTGGCCCTTCTCGTCTTCCGAGCCGACATTGAGGACGCCGACGGTCGGGTTCCTGGACTTGTGCACGGCGCGGTGGAAGGCCGCGCCCAGGATGGCGAACTCCACCAGCCGGCCGGCGTCGCAGTCAATGTTGGCGCCGACGTCGAGGACGGCGGTGATTCCCCGGCTGGTGGGCCAGCTCGCCACCAGCGCCGGACGCTCCATCTCGCCGATCATGCGGAGCTGCAGCTTGGAGATGGCCATCAGGGCGCCGGTGTTGCCGGCCGAAACCGCCGCATGGGCCTCGCCGGACTTCACTGATTCGATGGCGTTCCACATCGAGGTGCCCTTGCCGCGGCGCATGGCCTGGGCGGGCTTCTCGTCGTTGGCGATGACCCGTTCGGCCGGCCGGATCTCGATCCGTCCGCGCAGGGCCGGCAGGCGCGCCACCGCCGCGGTCAGTTCAGCCTCGTTTCCGTGCAGCAGGAAGCTGACGTCCACGCCGTCCAGCAGGGCGATCGCGCGCGCGACGCCCGGAGCGACGACGGACGGACCGTGGTCGCCTCCCATGGCGTCGATTGAGATCACCAGCGGATCAGGCACGGCGGTGATGCGAACTCCTCGTGGCGTCCCGCCGAGACAAGCTCGGCGGACGATACAGGCCAAGACGCGGGATGCAAGCGAGCCCCCCGGCGCCTGTTTAGCGTCAATCCTTGTCCTTCGTCGCCTTCAATGCGGCGAGAGCGGCGAAGGGCGAGGCCGGCGAATCGTCCGGCGGCGGTTCAAATTCCTCGCCGGGCTTGCGCGCGAAGGGATCGATGGCCAGGGCCAGATGCTCTACCACATAGTGCGCCAGGTCGATGCTGTCGCCGGCGACGACGTCCGGCGGATCATCGGCGTCGAGGTCGATCTCCACCTCACCGTCCGGCGGCTCCGGCGCGTTTGGGCTGCCCGCCGGAACCAGGCGGACCAGAATCGGTTCGCTGATCTCGGTGTCGAACGGCTCCAGCGAGACGCCGCTGACCTGGGTGATCGTGGCGCGCAGCCGCCCGGTCAGCTCGGCGCCGTCCAGCCAGGGCTGCAGGCTGAGGTCCGCTGTCAGGGCGTTCACGCGTTCGACCGCCACCGCCCTCGCCACGGCGGCGCGCGTCGCGCCATCGGCCTCCAGCTTCAGCCGCAGCGGCATGTCGCGCCAGGTGACCAGATGGGTCCAGGGTTCGCGCTGGCTCATGCGGCGGGCCAGGCGACGTCGCCGGCGATCAGGTCTGCCGTGGCCTGGGCGGCCAGAGCCTGGCGACAGCGGAGGATGTAGTCCGTCAGGGCCGTGGCGTCGGCCCCGTCCAGAGTCGTCCGCGAGGCGGTCTCGCTCAGGGAAGCCGTCGCCGGAAGGGCCTTGAAGGCGGCATCATAGGCCTTGGCGCGGCCATAGAAGGCCTCGCCCAGCTTGCGCATCTTCTTGCCCACCGACAGATCGCCAACACCCATCTCCCGCAGGGCGCCGTCCAGATCACGGACGTAGACGTCGAACAGGGCCTGGCGGACGGCTGCCGCCTCGGGCTCGTCCTTCAGCCGGTCGATCAACAGGATGACGTGCAGGGTCAGCATCTCGAAGCGGCCCTCGACGGTGTCGTGGGCGTTCATGTCGAGATAGAGCGCGGGCAGCCGCCCCTGGCGGGTCGCCGCTTCATGCAGCCGCCGCGCCGCCGTCTTGACCGGATTTTTCGCCAACAGCCGATCAAGGAGCATTAAACTCGCCTCTATTCCGCCCCGGGGGGCGTCCATACGCGCATTGAACTAGGCGGCCGGGAACGATAGGTCAAAGGTCGCCTTTGCAAAGAGTCCGGAACGCCATGCTACGAAAAGCCGCTCTCGCCTTCGCCGCCGTCTCCGTGCTCGGCGTCGCCGCCTGCGCGCCCACCGCCAGCTACCAGGGCTTCCAGGCCATCGAGGTCAATCCGGCCGACATCAAGGTGGGCGACGACACCCGTTCGACGGTCCTCGCCAAGCTGGGCACGCCCACGGCCACCTCGACCTTCGACAAGGACACCTGGTACTACATGGACCAGGTGGTGAACCGGACCAGCTTCTACAATCCGCGCATGTCGCGCCGCGACGTGGTGGCCATCAGCTTCGACAAGAACAGCGAGCAGGTCACCGACGTGCGCAAGTTCGGCCTGCAGGACGGCCGGGTGTTCGCCTACAACAAGCGCGAGACCCCGACCCGCGGCCGCGAAATGACCGTGCTGGAGCAGCTGCTGGGCAGCATCGGCGCCGCCGGCGTCCTCCCGCCCGACCAGAACCAGACCCCCGGCAGCCACCCGGGCGATTCGCACTAGCCACAAGTCCTCCGGCCGCCGCGGCCGTCGGCGCAAAAGAAAACGCCCCGGAGCCGAAACTCCGGGGCGTTCGCGTTTCCGCGGCTTGGTTTGACCTAGTGCACCAGGCCGTGGGCCAGCACCGCCAGGAGCAGCAGGGCCACGATGTTCGTGATCTTGATCATCGGGTTCACGGCGGGACCCGCCGTGTCCTTGTAGGGGTCGCCGACGGTGTCGCCGGTGACGGCGGCCTTGTGGGCTTCGGAGCCCTTGCCGCCGTGGTGACCTTCCTCGATCAGCTTCTTGGCGTTGTCCCACGCGCCGCCGCCCGAGGTCATCGAGATGGCGACGAACAGGCCGGTGACGATCACGCCCATGAGCATGGCGCCCAGGGCCGAGAAGGCGTCCGACTTGCCGGCGATGGCCTTGATCACGAAGAACAGGACCACCGGCGAGGCGACCGGCAGCAGCGACGGCACGATCATTTCCTTGATCGCGGCCTTGGTCAGGATGTCCACGGCCTTGCCGTATTCCGGCTTGACCTCATAGGTCATGATCCCGGGGTTCTCCTTGAACTGGCGACGCACCTCGGCGACCACCGATTCCGCGGCCCGGCCCACGGCCGTCATCGACATGCCGCCGAACAGGAACGGCAGCAGGCCGCCGAACAGCAGGCCGACCACGACGTAGGGGTTCGACAGGTCGAACCGCACGTCGCCCATGCCCTCGAAGAACGGGAATTGGCCGGGGTTGGCGGCGAAGAACTTCAGGTCCTGGGTGTAGGCGGCGAAGAGCACCAGGGCGCCCAGGCCCGCCGACCCGATGGCGTAGCCCTTGGTGACGGCCTTGGTGGTGTTGCCAACGGCGTCCAGGGCGTCGGTGGAGACGCGGACTTCCGGCGGCAGACCGGCCATTTCCGCGATGCCGCCGGCGTTGTCCGTGACCGGGCCGAAGGCGTCCAGGGCGACGATGAAGCCGGCCAGGGACAACATGGTCGTGGTGGCGATGGCGACGCCGAACAGGCCCGCGAAGTTGAAGGTGGCGATGATGCCGACGATGATCACCAGGGCCGGGGCCGCGGTGGATTCCAGCGACATGGCCAGGCCCTGGATCACGTTGGTGCCGTGACCGGAGACTGAGGCCTTGGCCACCGACTTCACCGGGCGGAAGCCCGTGCCGGTGTAGTATTCGGTGATCACCACGATGGCGGCCGTCACGGCCAGGCCCACCAGGCCGCAGTAGAACAGGTCGGTGGAGCTGACGAGCTTGGCCACCGGATTGGCGCCGACGCCCGGGACGCTGACGCCGGCCGCCGGGACCAGCTTGTCGATCACATACCACACCGCGCCGACCGACAGGACGCCCGTGACGATGAGGCCCTGGTAGAGGGCGCCCATGATGTTGTTGTTCTTGCCCAGCCGCACGGCGAAGGCGCCCAGGATCGAGGTGATGATGCAGACGCCGCAGATGGCCAGCGGCAGCAGCATCATGTTGCCCACCGCGTCCGTGCCGCGGAAGAAGATCGCCGCCAGGACCATGGTGGCGACGGTGGTCACCGCATAGGTCTCGAACAGGTCGGCGGCCATGCCGGCGCAGTCGCCGACATTGTCGCCCACGTTGTCGGCGATGGTCGCCGCGTTGCGCGGATCATCTTCCGGGATGCCGGCTTCGACCTTGCCCACCATATCGCCGCCCACGTCGGCGCCCTTGGTGAAGATGCCGCCGCCGAGACGGGCGAAGATGGAGATCAGCGAGGCGCCGAAGCCCAGGGCCACCAGGCTGTCGACCACTTCACGGCTGGTGGATTCCAGACCGAGGGCGCCGGTCAGCACAGCGTAGTAGCCCGCCACGCCCAGCAGGGCGAAGCCGGCCACCAGCATGCCCGTGACGGCGCCGGAGCGGAAGGCGGTCGAGAGGCCCTTGGCCAGGCTCTCGGAAGCCGCCTGGGCGGTGCGGACGTTGGCCCGCACCGAGATCAGCATGCCCGCGAAGCCCGCCAGGCCCGACAGCACGGCGCCGATGGCGAAGCCGGCGGCGGCCAGCGGTCCGATCAGGAAGAACACGGCCACCAGGATCACCGCGCCGACGATGCCGATCGTGGCGTACTGGCGGTTCAGATAGGCCTGAGCGCCTTCCTGGATCGCCGCGGCGATCTCTTTCATCTTGTCGTTGCCCGCCGAGGCCCGCATCAGCGATGCGGTCTGGACGGCGCCGTACACGACGGCCAACAAGCCGGCGATGATCACCAGCATTAAGACATTCATTCTAAGCGCCCCTCACGTGTTATTGCGCGCCATGACCGCACTGCGCTTGGCGTTGCGGCCGGGCGAGTTTCCCTGCCTTGGGTAGGTGAGGCGCCCGATCGGCCCCTCAAAAGACGCCGGAAGGTGCCAAAAGCCTCCGCCCAGCGCAAGCGGCCGCAAGAATGTCTTAAGGTTCAGCGCCCGGCGGCCGGCTTCGGCTTGGGAAGACCGCTGTGGGACTTGGCCGTTTCGGAGAGGATAGACACGGACGCGACGTTGCCCGCCCCAGCGATAGCCACGGCCGCCGAGTACATCGACGCCTTCAACTTGGCGTCGTCCAGGAGGGTGTAATTGTCATTTCGGGTGAACGGCGTTCGATGACCGGCCCGGACCAGGGCGTCGCGAAAATAGGGTTCCTTGGACTGCAGCTTCGGCGCATTGGCGCCCCCGGTCAGGGTCACCCGCACCGATACGAAGACGTAGTTGACGATACGTCCGCTCACCACCACCGGCAGGGCGACGGGCGCCAGGTCGACATATTGGCCGCCCTTGGTCTTGGCTTCTTCAGCGGTCGCCAACAGCGGCGCGGCGGTGAAGGCCAGAAGGACGGCGGCAAGGGCGAGTCGGCGCATACGGCCGACTCTGCGCGCCATCCTTTTCGCAAAGGTTGCGATCAGCCCGTGACCAGGATCAGGGCGAAACCGTCATGGCCCTTGGAGCCGACGGTCTGCACCGCTGTGGCGACAGCCCTGGGCTCCGCGGCGATCAGGGCGTTCATCCGCCGTACGCCCACGACGTTGGGGTCGCGGCTCGCCGGGTCGGCCACGGCCCCAGCGCGGACCACATTGTCGACGATGATCAGGCTTCCGGGACGGGTGAGCTTCATGGCCCAGACGAAATAGTCCGGGTTGCTGGGCTTGTCGGCGTCGATGAACACCAGGTCGAAGGGCCCCCTGCCCTCGCCGGCCAACACCGGCAGGCTGTCGATGGCGCGGCCGGTGCGGACCTCGACCCAGTCGGCCAGGCCGGCGCGCGCGATGTTGCCGCGCGCGACGTCGGCGTGGTGGGGATCGAACTCCAGGCTGATCAGCCCTCCCTCCGCCGGCAGGGCCCGGCCCAGCCAGATGGTGCTGTAGCCGCCCAGGGTCCCGATCTCGAGGATCCTCCGCGCGCCGATCGACCGCGCCAGGATGTGCAGCATCCGCCCCTGGTTGGGCGCCACGGCGATGGCGGGCAGCCCAGCCGCCTCGCTGGCCTCGAGGGCGGCCTCCAGGGCTTCATCCGGCGCCAGCAGGGCGTCGGTGAGGTACTGGTCGATGGCGGTCCATTGTTCCTGGGACATGCCTGGCTCCTAGAAGTGACTCCAGCCGGCGCGCTCCAGCGCGACCGGCTCCCCGCCCAGCGTCACCCGAACCCCGCGGCCGGCGCTGAACACGCCGATGTCCGTCAGGGTCACGCCGACCGCCGCCGCCGAAGCGATCAGTTCGGCGGCGGAGACCGGGGGCGCGGCGCAGACGATCTCGTAGTCGTAGCCGCCCGCGGCGGCGGCGAGGCGGCTGGCCGCGTCGGTCGCCGCGGCGGGATGAATCGGCGCACGGTCCAGGTCGATCTCGAGGCCCAGGCCGCTGGCCGTCGCCAGATGGCCGGCGTCCGCGATCAGGCCGTCGGAGACGTCGGCCGCGGCGCTGGCGTGAGCCAGCAGGGCATCGGCCAGGACGAGACGCGGTTCGGGCAGGCGATAGAGGCGGGCCAGGGCGCCGTCCGGGTCCGCGAGAGCGCCCCGCCGCGCCTGCAACCCGACCCAGCCCTTGCCGACCTGGCCGCTGACCAGCAGGCGGTCCCCCGCCGAAGCCCCACTCCGCCGGACCATTCGTCCCGCCGGAACCCAGCCCAGCAGGGCCGCGCCGACGCTCAGGGGCCCGGGCGTCGACACCGTGTCTCCGCCCAGCAGGTCCAGGTCGAACGCCTCCCCGTCCGCCGCCAGCCCGCGGGCGAACGCCTCGCGCGCGGCCTCGTCGCAGCGCGGCGACCAGGCGGTCGTCAGCAGGTAGCCAAAAGGTCGGGCGCCCTTGGCCGCCAGGTCCGACAGGTTCACCCGCAGCAGCTTGCGGGCCACGGTGTCCAGCGGGTCGTCGGGCAGGAAGTGCACACCCTCGACCAGGGTGTCCGTGGTCAGGACCAGGTCGAACCCGGGCCGCGCGGGCAACACGGCGGCGTCGTCCAGCAGCGCCAGGGCGCCGGGCGCGCCACGCGTCAGCGGCCGATAGAGGCGCGCGATGTCGGCGAATTCACCGCTTGGAACGTCGTCACCGTCGGACATCGCGGGCGATCGCGTCCAGGGCTCCGTTGACGAAGCCCGGCTCCTGGCCGTCGAAGAACGACTTGGCGATCTCGACATATTCGTCGATGGCGACCTCGGTGGGAACCTCGGGCAGACGCATCAGTTCATAGGCGCCGGACCGCAGGATGGCGCGCACCGTGGCGTCGATCCGCTCCAGCCGCCACCCCTCCGCCAGCCGCTTGACGATGGCCTGATCGACCTGGCCCTGCTCGGCCACGACGCCCTTCACAAGGTCGGCGAAGAAGGCCTCGTCCGCCTCGGCCAGGCGCACGTCCTCAATGTCGCGGTCGAAGCGATGGTCGGTGAACTCGCGCACCACGGCGTCCGCGCCGACGCCGGACACCTCCATCTGATACAGGGCCTGGACCGCGGCGAGGCGGGCGACGGATCGGGCCTGGCGGCCGGACTTGGTCATGTCGTGGGACTCTTGGTCTTGGAACTCTTGGACGTGGAACTTTTGGACGGGGGCGTCATCGAACCTGACCCAGCAATTGACGGCGGACGGCGACCATGTCCAGGCAGGCGCGCGCCGCCCAGCCGCCGCGATCGCCTTCCGAGGTATGGGCGCGCGCCAGCGCCTGGGCCTCGTCGTCGGTGAACAGCACCCCGTTGCCGATCGCCAGGCGCCGGCCGATGGCCAGGTCCATCAGTCCCCGCGCGGTCTCCTGGGCCAGAACCTCGAACTGGAAGGTCTCGCCGCGGATGATGGCGCCCAGGGCCACGAAGCCGTCATAGCGGACGCCCGCCGGCCTGTGTCCGTGCTCCTCGCCCATGGCGATCACCGCGGGGATCTCGAACGGGCTCGGGGCGGAGATGACCTCGAAGGTGGCGCCGAAGGACTCCAGGGCGCTGGTGGCGCCGCGCAGGAGTTCGTCGGACAGCCGGTCCAGCGACCGCGCCTCGACGACCAGGATACGCGGCGGTTCCTCAAGCATCACGCAAGGTTCCAGTTGAAACAGACGGGCAAACTACGCCGCTTCCGGGGGCGGCGTCCAACGCGGCGAAGGGGTCAGTCGTCGACTTCGACGACGCCCTCCTCCGACAGTCCCTCTTCGCTGAGGAATTTGGCGAAGTCCTCGGTCTGGCGGAAGTCGCGGTACACCGAGGCGTAGCGGACGTAGGCCACCTCATCGAGGGACTTCAGCGCCTTCATCACCATCTCGCCGACGACGCTGGACGGCAGCTCCGTCTCGCCCTGGCTCTCCAGCTGGCGGACGATGCCGTTGATCATCCGCTCCACCCGTTCGGGATCGACGGGACGCTTGCGCGTGGCCACGGCGATGGAGCGGACCAGCTTCTCGCGGTCGAAGGGGTTGCGACGTCCGGACCGCTTCAGGATGGTCAGCTCACGGAGCTGGACCCGCTCGAAGGTCGTGAACCGCCCGCCACACTCCGGGCATAGGCGGCGACGACGGATGGCCGCGCCGTCCTCGGACGGGCGGCTGTCCTTCACCTGGCTTTCGGCGTGGCCGCAGAACGGGCAGCGCATGATGTGCCCCTCCTCAAGCGGCAGTCACACTATCAATTGTAGATCGGGAACCGCGCGGTCAAGTCCAGGACGTCCTTGCGCACCTTGGCCTCGACGGCGGCGTTGCCGTCTTCGCCGTTGGCGGCCAGTCCATCGACCACCTCGGCGATGAAGCCGGCCACCTTGCGGAACTCCGCCTCGCCGAAGCCGCGCGTGGTGCCGGCCGGCGTGCCCAGACGCACGCCCGACGAATACATCGGCGGCCGCGGGTCGAACGGGATGGTGGAGCGGCTGCAGGTGATGCCGGCGCGCTCCAGGCTGTCCTCGGCCGCCTTGCCGGTGACATTCTTGGGCGTCAGGTCGACCACCATCAGGTGGCTGTCAGTGCCGCCGGCGACGATGTTCATGCCGCTCTTGGCCAGTTCGTCGGCCAGGGCGCGGGCGTTGGCGATCACCTGGCGGGCATAGACCTTGAACTCCGGCCGCAGGGCCTCGCCGAAGGCCACCGCCTTGGCGGCGATGACGTGCATCAGCGGGCCGCCCTGGATGCCAGGGAACACGGCCGCGTCGATCTTCTTGCCCAGCTTGGGGCTGTTGGAGAGGATCATGCCGCCGCGCGGGCCGCGCAGGGTCTTGTGGGTGGTGGTGGTCACCACATGGGCGTGCGGCAGCGGATTGGGGAACTCCCCGGCCGCGACCAAGCCGGCGAAGTGGGCCATGTCCACCATCAGATAGGCGCCGACGCTGTCGGCCACCTCGCGGAAGCGGGCGAAGTCGATCACCCGGCTGTAGGCGCTGCCGCCGGCGATGATCAGCTTGGGCTTGTGCTCCAGCGCCAGCTCGGCCAGGCCGTCATAATCAATGATCTGGTCCTGGGTCCGCACGGTGTAGGCCACCGGCTTGAACCACATCCCCGACTGGTTCACCGACTTGCCGTGCGTCAGGTGGCCGCCGGCGTTCAGGTCCATCCCCATGAACGTGTCGCCGGGCTGCATCAGGGCCATGAAGACCCCCTGGTTGGCCTGCGAGCCGGAGTGCGGCTGCACGTTCACCCACTTGGCGTCGAACAGCTGCTTGGCGCGTTCGATGGCGATCAGTTCGGCCTGGTCCACCTCTTCGCAGCCGCCGTAGTAGCGCTTGCCCGGATAGCCTTCGGCGTACTTGTTGGTCAGGATGGAGCCCTGCGCTTCCAGCACCGCGCGCGAGACAATGTTCTCGGACGCGATCAGCTCGATCTGCCCCTGCTGCCGCTTCAGCTCCTTGGACACCACGCCGGCGATCGCCGGATCGGAGGCGGCGAGGCTGGCCGAGAAGAACCCTTCGGCGACGTCGTTCGAGGGCTTTGCGGAAACGGGAGCGGTGGCGGTCAAGACTCGCCTCCTGGAGCTGCTGCGGGGATGGCGCTCTCTCTAGCCCCTTTGCCGGCGCGATCAACCGCCATCGCCCGACAATCGCCATGGAACCGAGTTCCCCTCCGGCGGTTTGGACCCTTTGGGGGACCCGTGTCTTTGAGAGGGCGTAGTAAATGACTTCCGCCAGCGGTGACGACCGCAAGACGGACGAAGAGTCCGCGAGTGACATTCTTCGGCTCAGTGCCGACATCGTGGCCGCATATGTTGGCCAGAACGCGATTTCCGCTTCGGCCGTGCCGGAATTGATCGGCAAGGTTCACAGCGCCCTCACCGGCCTGGGCGCGGACCCGCCTGCGCCACGAGAGCGGCAGCGGCCGGCGGTGCCCATCGCCAAGTCCATCCAGCACGACTTCATCGTCTGCCTGGAGGACGGCAAGAAGCTCAAGATGCTCAAGCGCTACCTCCGCGCCCAGTACGACATGAGCCCCGAGGACTACCGCCGCAAATGGGGCCTGCCGCCGGACTATCCCATGGTGGCGCCCGCCTATGCCGCGCGCCGCTCGGACTTCGCCAAGCAGATCGGTCTCGGACGCGGCGTGAGGCGGGGAAGGTAGCCCCCTCCCCGCCTCCGCTTCGCCCCCACCGCCCGGCGGCGTCGCCGCCGGGCGGGCCGTCCGCGCCTAGTGCGGCTTGCTCTTCGGCGCAGTGATCCGGAAGGTCATCCCGCCGACCGGCTGGTGGTCCTGAAGCACGGTCAGGACGATGTCGTGATCCTTCTCGTGCTTCAGCATCTCGGCCGTGATCGGCTTGCCGGCCTCGGCGTGGACCATCACCTTGCGCCGCTCGCCGGGCTTGGCGAGCACCCGCTCGCGGCTGAGTTCCGGGATGTCCACGCGCCAGCCCAGCTTGATCAGCCATGGCGGCAGCTTGACGTCGACACCCAGCTGAACCGGCTTGCGTCCATGGACGCGGATCCAGAACGGCAGGGTCTCGAACGCCTTCTGCAGCGACGGGTTCACCGGGTGGACGTTGCGCTGGGCCAGGTTGTTGTCGTTGGGCACCAGGCGCCACTCCTGGATCTGGCCGGTGACGGCGCCGTCGATGTTGCTGGCGTCGCCGCTGGCCGAGACGCTGAAGAACATGCACTCGTGCCCGACTTCAGACGGGATCCAGTGGAACGGGCCGACCACCTCGCCCGTCGTGTCGTGAGCGGCGACATTCGGCGCGGCCAGTTGCGGCGTCGTCATCGGGAACCAGTCGGTGGGATAGACCAGGCCCACGCCCGGCAGGGCGTGGAAGCCCTTGACCACGATGTTGGTCGCCGGCTGCGCGCCGCGGTTCTTGATCCGCACATAGGCATAGTTGGTCTGGCCGACGATGGGCTCTTCGTGGACCCCGCCCCCGGCGCCGATAGTGCGTCGGTTCCAGATGTCGGTGCAGCTCCAGTGGTTGGGCTGGAACATGTACTCTCCGTGCCGGCCGTCATCGATGTAGACGTCCACGGGAGGGGCCACGCCTTCCACTGTGGCCGGCGCGCCGGACGCCCGGAACAGACCCTGCTTCTCGAAGGCCCAGCGGATCACCTTGTGATAGGCGCCGCCGGCGTTGGTCTCGGCCGGGCTGGTGGAGATCCAGGCCCCCGCGTCCGCTGTTTCCAGCTGCTGTTCCCACGCCAGGGGGTTGGGCGGATTGGTCGATGGCGTCAGCTGCCCCACCCCCCGCAGCAGCAGATAGGTCGTCGCCCGTGCCGCGAACTGCCGCCGGTCGGGATAGGCGCTGTCGCCGCCGATCGACCGGTAGAGCCGGAAGTGGGTGGTGGCCAGGATCTGCTCGGTGGAATAGCCGCCGACGTCGTTGACGCCGCCGAAGCCCCAGCCGTTGACCGGCCGGTCGTGGCGGCGGCCGATGTTCACCCAGGGGAAGGTGACGAAGCGGTCCGGCGCGTGGGTGTCCGGGTCGTTCAGGATGCAGGCGAAGCTGTCGCCGGCGCTGTGGGCGAAGCCGAAGTTTGGCGAGTTCACGTGGTCCCAGAGGATGCCGTGGCCGCCGATCTCATGCAGCACGACGCGCCAGTCGGCCGAGATGCCGATGGGGTTGGTGGTGTCGCCGGTATCGGCCAGGGCGAACACCACCGCGCCGATGCCGTTGGACAGGGCGTTGCCCTGGCACTGCGCATTGACGACGTTGCCAAGCGCCCGGTGATCGACGTGCACGGGGAAGGATGTGCCGTCGAAATAGGTCGGGATGTTGAAGCCCTGGTCGCGCACGAACCGGAAGAACCGGTCGCAATGGTAGTAGGCGTTGGTGGCCGCGAAGTCGTTGGTGCGGGCCGAGAACGAGAAGTTGAACGGCAGGACCGTGGTGGGTGAAGCCACCGCCGGCGCCGAGACGTCGAACAGCTGCACGAACGATCCCGTCAAGGCCTGCTGCCCCGACACCGGTGGGCTGAGGTCCGACAGAGAGACGTTGTCGCGCAGCAGGTCCAGCACGGCGCCGGTGGCGTTGGGCAGATCGGCCATGTTGCCGGTCTTGGTGATCGGATCGCGGTCGAAGACCAGCCCCGTCGCCCCGTCGACCAGGGCGCGCAGGTAGAGCACCGCGCCGCTGTCCGGTTCGATGAAGGCTTTCCAGTTCAGGTTGCCGTAGTCTGCGACCGGCAAGGTGAACAGGGCCTCGACCACCACGTAGTGGACGCCGTCCTTGATCGCGGGCGGCAGGTCCGGCAGCGGCAGGGTCGGCGGCTCCGGGCCCCAGGCGGCTTCCGGCGCCGTCTCGGCGTGATCGCGGATTCGCTTGGCCGCGTCGAACTGGTAGACCATCAGGCTGGTGTGATTGATCCGCATGTCCTTGGCGGACGGGATCGCGCGCCGCACGGCCTCGTCGTAGGAGCCCGTGGCCGCGGTCAGGCCGGCCTGGGGCTTCAGGGCGTCGGCCGGCGCGGCGGCCTTAATGTCGTAGTGCAGGGTCGAGGTCGCCGCCGCGACGCTGTTGTCGGGTTGATGCGTCGTCACCGACACCCCGGCCTGATAGATCGGCAGGCCGTACATGGTCTGCACATAGCTGACCGTAGTGGAGTCCATCTGCCGCTTCTCGGATTCGAAGCGCAGTTGGGCCGCGTCGCCCGTCGGCGCGAGGGCCGTTCGAACGTCCAGCGTCCGCAGGGCCTCAGATGGCATCTTGAGCGCCTCGGCATTGGCTTCCAGGAAGCTTCGCGCCGCCTCCTGCGGTGTCGCCGCCGGCGCGGCCGCCGCCTCGCCGCGCTGGAACCTGAAGTGGCGAGGATGTCCGCCCTCGTCATAGATGATGTTGGTGTCCGCCATAGCGACCTCCTTGAGGGGTTGCCGGCGGCCTGGGCTGATCTTTGGAAACACTCGGGTCAGCACTGTAAGCGGCCGCCGCACGATCACTGGCGCGACTCGGCCGGGACCAGCCCCAATGGTCAAGCCAACTTAAAGTTACGCTTTGGATATTCGAAAATTTGCGCGACGACTTAATTCAGCCGTGATTTTAGAGTCCATGGGAGATTGGGACGGGATCTTCTCCCGTATTGACGGCGTGTCGATTGATCGTGTTTCTTCCGGAAGCGCGATTTCGGCGGTCGCGTGCCAATTCTACATTGTCATGGGGCGTGCGGAAACCGTCCCGTCCAACAACGAATGACGCCGCGGAGGCAGCTCCGCGGCGTCAGTGCGTCGTCGAATTCGGCAGGCTCCGCGCCGGGACCGGCCCGGGCGATCTTTCCTAGGCGGCTTGTCCGCCCAGTCGCGCGATGTTGCAGCGGGCCCAGAGGCTCTCCAGCGCCTGCACCAGATCACGCATCATCGCGTCGGTGTGGAACGGCGTGGGCGTGAAGCGCAGCCGCTCGGTGCCACGCGGCACCGTCGGGAAGTTGATCGGCTGGACATAGATGCCGTGGTCGGTGAGCAGCATGTCCGAGACCATCTTGCAGTGCACCGGATCGCCCACCAGCACCGGCACGATGTGGCTGACCGACGGCATCACCGGCAGGCCGGCGTCGCGCATCATGGCCTTCAGGGTCGCGGCGCGCTCCTGGTGGCGCTGACGGACCTCGTCGTGTTCCTTCAGATAGCGGATCGACGCCACCGCCCCGGCCGACAGGGCCGGCGGCAGGGAGGTCGTGAAGATGAATCCCGAGGCGTGGCTGCGGATGGCGTCCACCAGGTCGGCGTCGGCGGCGACATAGCCGCCCATGACGCCGAAGGCCTTGCCCAGGGTCCCCTCGATGATGTCGATCTGATCGGCCACGCCGTCCCGCTCGGAGACGCCGCCGCCGCGCTTGCCGTAGAGGCCCACGGCGTGGACTTCGTCGAGATAGGTGATGGCGCCGTACTTCTTGGCCAGGGCCGCGGTGGCCCCAATGTCGGCGATGTCGCCGTCCATGGAATAGACGCTCTCGAACGCCACCAGCTTGGGCGCGTCGGCCGGCGCTTCGGCCAGCAGCTGCTCCAGGTGGGCCAGGTCGTTGTGGCGGAAGATCTTGAAGGCGCCGCGCCCGTTGCGGATGCCGGCGATCATTGAGGCGTGGTTCAGTTCGTCGGAGAAGGTGATCAGGCCGGGCAGGATCTTCTGCAGGGTGGCCAGGGTCGCTTCGTTCGAGACATAGCCCGAGGTGAACAGCAGCGCCGCTTCCTTGCCGTGCAGGTCGGCCAGCTCATGCTCGAGTTCGACGTGGTAGTGGGTGGTGCCGGAGATGTTGCGCGTGCCGCCCGAGCCGGTGCCGGCTTCGTCGATAGCCTTGTGCATGGCTTCGATGACGGCAGGGTTCTGGCCCTGGCCGAGATAGTCGTTGGAGCACCAGACCACCACGTCGCTTTCCTCGCCTTCCGGCGTGGTCCAGGTGGCTAGCGGAAAATCACCGCGATGGCGCTTGAGGTCCGCGAAAACCCGGTATCGGCCTTCCGACCGCACTTGATCCACCGCGTTCCGGAAAGCTGCCTTGTAGTCCATGACCCAACCCATCCAGCGCGCCGGACGGTGAGATGCGTCCCGGCAATGGCGGCGGTTCTTCGCATGAACCGCCTGAACGTGTCACCTAGGGGCTAACCCGTATCGTGATCTAGCGCCCCTGAGACGCCCGGCGTCATGCGCCGAGATACCCAATATATCAACTTAACACTGTTTACCGCCAGGGGCGAAACGTCCCAGGCCGCCATGACCCTACGCCGTGGCGGGCGATCTGGATGCGTCTTCCAGACCGCCCTTTGGCGAAACCTGACGCGAAATCCGCGTCGCTGCCCTCTTCAGCGGTCAGGCCGGCTTGCGGAACTTGTAGATGAACTGGTCGGTGTGACCGCGGAGGGCCGGATCGAAGACCTTCAGCGTGTGATTGTCCGCCGGGTTGGCGAGGACCTTGCTCTGGCTGACGAACTTGAAGCCGGCGGCGGTGACCTCGGCCTTGACGGTCGCCGGATCGATGCGGTGCAGGGTGTCCGTGGCCGCAAGGCCCGATCCGGCCGCCGCGGCGTGGTCGAGGATGACGTAGTAGCCGCCTGGCTTCAGCGCCTTGAACACCGCCGCATTGACCTTGGCCAGGTCAGCCGGGCCCATGAAGCTGTCGTGCATGTCGTGGTAGTTCTGGGCCGTCCAGACCACGTCGGCCTGGGTCGGCACGGCGAAGTCGTTGATCGGCGCCGTCACGAAGACCACGTTCGGCCACGCCGGATCGGCCACCGCGCCATTGGCCGGCATCGGCCCCTTGGCGAACTTGGCGAATTCGGCGGGTTGGAAGGCGTAGACCTTGCCCGTGGGCCCCACGGCGCCGGCGAACAGCTTGGAGAAGTAGCCCTTGCCCGGCATCAGGTCGACCACGGTCTGGCCCGGCTTGATCCCGGCGAACACCAGCATTTCAACCGGCTTGCGGGCCGCGTCGCGATCCGTGTCTTCCTTGGGGCGGGCGGTGTTGGCCACCGCGGCCGTCACATAGGCCGGCGTGGAGGTCGCCGCCGTCACCTGCCAGGCGCCGATCGCGCCCGCTGAAACCACCGCCGCGCCCACCAGCGCCGCCATGCCGAGCCGCTTCATCGCCGAACCTCCGTTGCTTTTGACTATCAATACGCCAGGCGATCCGCGCTCGAACATTAAATTCCTGCAAGACAATGTGCCCGCCCCCGGTTGAGCCGGCGGTCCGTTTGGCGCAACCTCGCCCGAGTCGCTCGAGAATGATCAGGGGCCCGAGCATTGACACAAGCGACGACGACCGCCGCCTCGCCATGGCGGCAGGACACCTTGGACCGCACCCTCGCGCTGGTGAACTACGGCCTGCTGTTCGGGTCGATCTTCTTCGCGGGCATTCCGGGCCTGGTGGCGGTGATCATCGCCTATGCCCAGCAGAATGAGGCGCCGGCCCGCATCCGCTCGCACCTGCGCTTCCAGATCCGTATCTTCTGGGTCGCCTTCGGCCTGTCCCTGGCGGCCTCGGCGGCGGCCATGACCGCGGCCTTGCTGGCGGCCGTCGACTTCGTGCAGGTCGGCGTCGACAAGACCTGGACCAACTTCTCCGTCGACCTGGCGCGCCTGGTGGTGATCAGCGACCTTGAGCATCTGCGGGTCGCCACACCCGTGGTGGGATTGGCGGTGGCCACCATCCTGCTCTCGGTGATCACCCTCCTCTGGCTGATCGCGGCGCCCGCCGTGGGGTTCATCCGGCTTGCCACGGACCGCGCCATCGGCGATGGGGCGCTGAAGGCCTGACGTCCAGGCCGCCACCCGTCGGATAGTCCCATGAGCCGAGCCCCGCTCGCCCCCTACCCTTCCCTACGTCTTCGTCGCCTGCGCCAGGCCGACTGGGTCCGCCGTCTGGTTCGCGAAAGCGTCCTGACCCCCGCGGACTTCATCTGGTCCATGGTGGTGCATGAGGGCGAGGGCCGCATACCCGTGCCCTCCATGCCGGGCGTCGAACGCCTGTCGGTGGCCGAGTGCGCCAAGGCTGCCAAGGAGGCCAAGGCCCTTGGCATTCCGGCCATCGCCGTCTTCCCGCATATCGACGCCGAGAAAAAGGACGCCCTCGGCGTGCAGGCGGCCGATCCGGAGGGGGTCGTCTGCCGGGCCGTCAAGGCCATGAAGGACGCTGCGCCCGAGGTCGGCATCATGTGCGACGTGGCGCTGGATCCCTTCACCGACCACGGCCACGATGGGATCATCGAAGGCGGCCGCATCCTCAACGACGCCACCATCGAACGCCTGGTCGAGCAGGGCCTGGTCCAGGCCGCCGCCGGCTGCGACATCCTAGCCCCATCGGACATGATGGATGGCCGAGTCGCCGCCCTGCGTGGGGCTCTGGAGAGCGCCGGCCACCAGGATGTGATGATCATGTCCTACGCCGCCAAGTACGCCTCGGCCTTCTACGGCCCCTACCGCGAGGCCATTGGCTCGGGCAAACTGGGCACGGGCTCGGTGGAGAACCCGGCCGACAAGAAGACCTACCAGATGGACTCCGCCAACTCCGAGGAGGCCCTGCGCGAGGTGGCCCTGGACATCGCCGAGGGCGCCGACATGGTCATGGTCAAGCCTGGCATGCCCTATCTGGACATCGTCCAGCGCGTGGTCGAGGCCTTCTCCATGCCGACCTTCGCCTTCCAGGTGTCTGGCGAGTACGCCATGATCATGGCGGCCGCCCGCAACGGCTGGCTCGACGAGGAACGGGCGATCATGGAAAGCCTGGGCGGCTTCAAGCGCGCGGGCTGCGCCGGGGTGATCACCTATTTCGCGCCCCGGGCGGCGCGCCTGCTGGGCGCCTGATCCTCAGCCCCAGCGCGGACCGAGCGTCCTGGCGATGTGGTCGGGCGTGATGCCGAGGTTGGCCGCCATGGCCTCGAGCCCACGCAGCGTGGCGCGCTGGGCCTCCTCGTCGATTCCTTCGAAGAAGGCGTCGTTGAGGCGCTCGGCGACGGCGATGGTCTGCTGATAGATATCCCGCCCTGCGTCCGTCGCGGTCAGTTCGACAAAGCGGCGATCGGCGGGCACAGGCAGGCGTTGCAGCAGCCCCGACGCGACCATCTGGTCGATGGCCCTCGCCAGGGTCGTGCGGTCATAGCCGATCAGGGCGGCCAGGTCCGACATGGTGCAGGCGCCGGCGCGGACCACGGCCACCAGCACGCGGTAGCGGGTGACGTTGAGGTTGAGGGGCGCCAGCGCGGTCTCGAACTCCAGATCGCGGGCCCGGGCGATCCGGTGCACGGCCTGGATGATGTATTCCGAAACCTCGAACGGGAACTCGCCCGCGGGGTCCGGCGCGATGAGCTTCGACAGACGCTGAACCAACTACGCCCCCACACAGTCCGGGCCGCGGCGCTGCGCTGCCTCGGAACATTTCAGCCGGCTTCTTTGGACCAGCCTCCGATGCCGACCAACGGCGCATCCTTGATCTGCGTCAAAGACGCGCGATCAGGCGGCGGCACTCTCGGCCCACGGAGAGCAGACCATGAGCGACATCGGCATTGGACCCGCCACCTTCGAGCGCAAGGGCGACACCATTCAGGCGCGCCTGAGCCTCGTCCTCGACAATCATCTGAACGAAGTCTGGGCGGCGTTGACCGAACCGCCGCGCCTGGCGGACTGGCTTGCGCCCGGCGAGATCGAGCTCAAACCCGGCGGCGCCGCCAAGCTGGATTTCGCCGACAGCGGCGTTGTCATCCGCAGCACCGTCTCGGCCATCGAGCCGCCCAAGCTGCTCGAATACTCCTGGAGCGGTCCGGGCGAGCCCGACCGCCCGCTGCGCTGGGAGCTGGAGCCCCTGGGCGCCATGGTTCAGCTCACCCTGACCCTGACCGTGCCGGCCGGCGAGGATGTGGGCCGCTCGGCTGCGGGCTGGGCCGCGCACCTGGAGATGCTGGCGGCCGCCCTGGCCGGGGTCCCCATCAAATTCCCCTTCGAGGTGTTCAAGGCCGCGCGCGACGAATACCGCGAGCAACTGGCGGCGGAACTGGCCGACTAGACGCGGCCCTCACCGTTTCTGCAGGCGCGCGGCGAGGCTGGAGGTGTCCCAGCGGCGACCGCCCATGCCCTGGACCTCGGCGTAGAACTGGTCGACCAGGGCGGTGACCTCGACCCGAGCGCCGTTCGAGCGCGCCTCGTCCAACACCAGGCCCAGGTCCTTGCGCATCCAGTCCACCGCGAAGCCGAAGTCGAACTTGCCCTCGGCCATGGTCCTCCAGCGGTTGTCCATCTGCCAGGACTGGGCGGCGCCCTTGGAGACGGCTTCGTAGACGAGGGTGGGGTCGAGGCCCGCCTTCTCGGCGAAGGCGACGCCCTCGGCCAGGCCCTGGACGACGCCGGCGATGCAGATCTGGTTGACCATCTTGGTCAGTTGGCCCGCGCCCGGCCCGCCCATGTGCTTGATGGCCTTGGCGTAGGCGCCGATCACCGGCTCGGCGCGCGCCACCGCGGCGGCGTCGCCGCCGACCATGATCGAGAGCTGGCCGTTCTCGGCCCCTGCCTGGCCGCCGGACACCGGCGCGTCGAGGAAGTACCGGCCCCCGGCCGCCGCACCCTCCGCCATCGCCCGTGCGACCTTGGCCGAGGTGGTGGTGTGGTCGACGATGATGGCGTTCGCGGGCAAGGCCGGCAGCGCCTCGGCCACCACGGCGCGGACGTCGTCGTCGTTGCCGACGCACAGGGCCAGCAGTTCGCACCCCTCCGCCGCCCCGGCCACCGTCACGGCGGCGTGGCCGCCATAGGTCTCGGCCCAGCGCCGGGCCTTGTCCGGCGAGCGATTGAACACCCGGGTCTCGTGTCCCGCCTTGGCCAGATGCCCCGCCATGGGAAAGCCCATGACGCCCAGACCGATGAACCCGACTTTCATGCCGCGACACTCCCGAACAGCTCTGTCCGCAACGCCATCTTAACGATGCGGAGCCACCTTTACCGACGATTCTAAGGTTAATCCCGCTTAGGAACTCCCATGGCTGTCGGCGAAGCCCCGATCATCATCAAGAAGGTGAAAAAGGGCGGTCACGATGGCCACCACGGGGGCGCGTGGAAGGTGGCGTACGCGGACTTCGTGACCGCGATGATGGCCTTCTTCCTGCTGATGTGGCTGATCAACACCACCAGCCCGGAACAGAAGCGCGGCATCGCCGACTATTTCGCCCCCGCCAGCGTCTCGGAAACCACCAGTGGTTCGGGCGGCATCCTGGGCGGCACGTCGCTGAGCGACGACGGCGCCAAGTCGTCGGGCTCCAAGGCGGTGATCGAGGCCCTGGCCCCGCCGGCCCCGCCCGACAACAAGGACGTCGGCCAGAGCGCCAGCAGCAAGGCCGGCGGCCCCACCGCCGATGAGGAGGCCAAGCAGGCCGCCGAGGACGCGGCCTTCCAGAGCGCCGCCCAGTCCCTGCGCCAGGCCATGCAGGACATGCCCGAACTGGCCGAGCTGTCGAAGCAGATCCTGATCGACAACACGCCCGAGGGCCTGCGCATCCAGCTGGTCGACCAGGAGGGCCGGTCGATGTTCAAGGAAGGCTCGGCCCAGCCCAACGACCGCGCCAAGCTGCTGCTGCGGGCCGTGTCCAAGGTGATCAACCAGCTTCCCAATCGAATCAGCATCTCCGGCCACACCAGCGCCAGTCCCGAAGGAGCCAAGCCGGCGTCGGACTGGAACCTTTCGTCGGCCCGCGCTGATGCGTCGCGGACCTTGCTGCAGGGCGCGGGCGTCTCGGCCGATCGAATCTACCAGGTGGCCGGCAAAGCCAGCTCCGACCCGCTTTACCCGGACGACCCGATGCTGCCCGGAAACCGGCGCATCGCCATCGTTCTGCTGCGCGAGGCGCCGGTTCTGCCGCCCAATCACGGTCTTTAGATCGCCACTGACTTGCACTGGACCCGGCCATGCCCCCTAATCCGGTGATGGCCGCAGCGCCCGCCAGGGTGGAGCGGTTGGTCAAGGTCGATTTCAGGGACCGGCGCGACAGGTGACACAGCACTTTCCGACGCGGCAGCTGCGGTTCTTCCTGACGGCGCCGTCGCCTTGCCCGTATCTGCCGGGCCGGGAGGAACGGAAGGTCTTCGCCCACCTGCCCCTGCTCGACGGCGCGGCGGTCAACGACAGCCTGACCCAGGGCGGCTTCCGCCGATCGCAGAACATCGCCTATCGCCCCGCCTGCGAGTCCTGCGCCGCCTGCGTCTCCGCCCGACTGCCGGTGGGCGACTACGTCTTCTCCCGCTCCGAACGCCGCGCCCTGGCGCGCAATCGCCATCTCGAGCGGCACGTGGTCGAGGCCGAGGCCACGCTGGAACAGTTCGACCTGCTGCGCCGCTACCTGACCTCGCGCCACGCCGGCGGGGGCATGGCCGACATGACCTGGCCAGACTATGTGGCCATGGTCGAAGACACCGCGGTGCGCACCCACATGGTGGAGTATCGGGTCCGGACGGCCGACGGCGGGCCGGGCGAACTCGTCGCCTGCGCCCTGGTGGATCACCTCGCGGACGGCCTGTCCCTGGTCTACAGCTTCTTCGACCCGTCCCAGGCCCGTCACAGCCTGGGCTCGTTCATGATCCTGGACCACCTGATCCAGGCCGGGCTGATGGACCTGCCCTATGTCTACCTGGGCTACTGGGTCCAGGGCAGCCAGAAGATGGACTACAAGTCCCGCTTCTCGCCGCTGGAGGTCCTGCGCCCGCAAGGCTGGACCCTGATGTCGGCGCGCGACCGGCAGGCCGCGGCGCCGCCGGCTAGCTGAAGTCATCTTCCCACCATTCCAGGTCGCCGCGCACATCGTCGCGCCGGCGCTGGACCTCCAGGGCCCGCAGTTCGACGCGCCGGATCTTGCCGGAGATGGTCTTGGGCAGGTCGAACACCTCCAGCCGGCGGATGCGCTTGAAGGGGCCGAGGCGCTCGCGGGCGTGGGCCAGGATGGCGCGGGCGGTCTCGGGCCCGGCGGGCCAGCCGGCGGCCAGGACCACGAACGCCTTGGGCAGGGCCAGGCGCATGGGGTCGGGCGAGGGCACGACAGCGGCCTCGGCCACGGCGGGATGCTCGATCAGCACGCTCTCCAGCTCGAAGGGGCTGATGCGGTAGTCGGAGGCCTTGAACACGTCGTCGGCCCGGCCGACGTAGGTCAGGGTCCCGTCCGGCGCGCGGGAGACGACGTCGCCGGTGTGGTAGAGGTCGCCCGACAGCGGGACGACAGCGCCGTCCTCCCAGTAGCCGGCCATCAGCCCCAGGGGACGCTCGGGTCCCAGGGACAGGCAGGCCTCGCCCTCGTCCCCCTCCCCGTCCAGGACGATGTCGTAGCCCGGTAGGGGCCGGCCCATGGCGCCCGGGATCACGGGCTGGCCGGGGGTGTTGCCGACCTGGGCCGTGGTCTCGGTCTGGCCATAGCCGTCGCGAATGGTCAGGTCCCAGGCCGCCTGGACCTGGTCGATGACTTCCGGGTTCAGGGGCTCGCCGGCGCCGATCAGCTCGCGCAGGGCCGGCGGCCGGGGACCGAGGTCACCCTGGATCAGCAGCCGCCAGACGGTGGGCGGGGCGCAGAAGGTGGTCACCGCCTCGCGGCGCAGGACGTCCAGGGTGGCCGCGGGATCGAAGCGCGGATGGTTCAGCACCACCACCGCAGCCTCGGCCAGCCAGGGGGCGAAGACGCAACTCCAGGCGTGCTTGGCCCAGCCGGGCGAGGAGATGTTCAGGTGGCGGTCGCCGGGCCGAAGCCCCAGCCAATAGAGCGTCGACAGCGCCCCAACCGGATAGGAGACGTGGCTGTGCAGCACCAGCTTGGGCCGCGAGGTGGTGCCGGAGGTGAAATAGAGCAGCAGAGGATCGTCCGCCCGCGTCTCGCCTTCCGGCTCGAAGATCGCCGGGGCGCCGGCCGCGTCGGCGTAGGCCAGCCAGCCCACCGCCCGGCCGCCGACCGAAACGCCCGTCCAGTCCCCCGCCGGGAACCGCTCCACATAGTCCGCGCCGGCGATGACGAAGCGGACATGGCCGCGCGTCAGGCGGTCCTCCAGCTCGGCGCCGCTGAGCAATGTCGAGGTCGGAATGACCACGGCCCCCAGCTTCATGGCCGCCAGCAGGCTCTCCCACAGCGGAACCTCATTGCCCAGCATCAGCAGGACCGCGTCGCCGCGCCTGAGGCCCGCCTGGCGCAGGAAGTTGGCGACGCGGTTGGAGGCGGCCGACAGCTCGGCGTAGGTCCGCGTCTCGGCCGGACCGTCACCTGACAGGATGCGCAGGGACTCGCGGCTGTCGGCGTCGGCGACCTGGTCGAACCAGTCGAGGGCGAAGTTGAACCGCTCCAGACGCGGCCAGCGGAAACCCGCGCAGGCGCCGGCATAGTCCGTGCGATGCGCGACCAGGAAGTCGCGGGCCGCCCGCAGCTCGGCTGTCGCCGTCATGAACCTCGCCCTCCCCTGGTCATTTTCGACGGCCGGTTGATGACCGACGCGCCCAAGCTTCCTATATTCCCAGGGCGAGCGGGCGAAGTCGAAGGAGCAGGATCATGAAATCGATCTTTCTGGCGGCCCTGATGGCGGCCACGAGCCTGACGGCGGCGCAGGCCGCCGCGCCGCACGCCATCGCCCAGGTGAATGTGACCATCGGGCCGGATCTGCAGGCCAAGGCCAGGATCTACGGCCAGCGTGAACTCGACACCCTGGCCAAGGAGCTGAAGAACGATGTCGAGCGGGCCATCCAGAGCCATGGCGGCGCGGTGGCGCAGGGCGGCCAGCTGAACCTGGTGCTGGCCGACGCCGCCCCGAACCATCCGACCTTCAAGCAACTCGGCGACACGCCCGGCCTGTCGATGCAGAGCTTCGGCATCGGCGGCGCGCGCATCGAAGGCTCGCTGGTCCACGCCGACGGAACCAGCGAGCCGGTCCGTTACCAATGGACCGAGAGCGACATTCGCCAGTCCTACGGCCAGTCCACCTGGGGCGACGCCGAGTGGGTGTTCCAGCAGTTCGCCGACCGCGTGGCTCACGGCGAGCAACTGGCGCAGCGCTGAACCCGCCTTTCGACTTGCAGGCGACCGCTCGTCCCGGCTTGATCGGCCGACGACGGCGCGGGCCGTCCTGCCCCTGAGTCGACCATGGCTGACGACGTCCAGACCCATCCGATCTTCGAGCTGCTGGAGATCATGGCGCGACTGCGCGCGCCTGTGGGCGGCTGCGCCTGGGATCTGGAGCAGACCTTCGCCACCATCGCCCCCTATACGGTCGAGGAGGCCTACGAGGTCGCCGACGCCATCGAGCGCGGCAATCTGAGCGACCTGCGCGAGGAACTGGGCGATCTGCTGCTGCAGGTGGTGTTCCACGCCCGCATGGCCGAGGAGGACGGCGCCTTCGCCTTCGCCGACGTGGCCCGGGCGATCAACGCCAAGATGATCCGCCGCCATCCTCATGTGTTCGGCGACGCCGAGCAGCGCTCTTCGGCGGAGCAGACCGAGGCGTGGGAAGTGATCAAGGCCGAAGAGCGCGCCGAAAAGGGCAAGGCCGCCAGCCTGCTGGACGACGTGCCGGTGGGATTGCCGGCCCTGACCCGCGCGGTGAAGCTGTCCAAGCGCGCGGCCGGCGTCGGCTTCGTGTGGCCCTCCGCCAAGGAGGTGCTGGCAAAACTGCACGAGGAGATCGCCGAGCTGGAGCACGAGGTCGAGGCCGGCGACATGGCCAAGGCCCGCGAGGAGCTGGGCGACGTGCTCTTCGTCTGCGCCAACCTGGCCCGGCAACTGGACATCGAGCCGGAGGACGCCCTGCGCGCCACCAACGCCAAGTTCGTGCGGCGTTTCCAGTTCATCGAGACGCGCCTGGCCGAGATGGGCAAGACGCCGGCCGAGTCGGACCTGCCGGAGATGGACGCCCTGTGGGACGCCGCCAAGGCGGCCGAGAAAGCCGCGGGATGATCCGCACCCTGCTGGCCCTGGCGACGGGCGTCGCCCTGGCGATCGCGGCGGCCGGCGCCGCCGAGGCCGCCTGTTCGCAACCCGCCATCGCGGCGGCCGCGGCCAAGGTTCAGGCGGCGCGGACGACCCTGCTGGCGCGACCCATCGGCGACGGGATGCAGACCGACGTGGCGCCGCCCGCTCGCGCCGCCCTCGCCGCCATGAAGACCAGCCTCGCCGGACTGATCGACGCCTACGAGGCCTGCCAGGGCGAGGGCCAGGACCCCGCCGCGATCGAAGCCGATCTGGCCCGGCTGGCCGGCGCGCCGACCCAGGACGACAGCGGCCGCTTTGGCGGGTCCCTGACGTTCCACGCCCACCGCTGGCCCGGCGGCCTGATGGGCGTCGTCGCGGACGTGCAGATCGAATGCGGGTCCGACGCCTCGCTGATGCTCTACCGGCGCGAGGCGGACGGGTGGCGGGACGTGCTGCGCTGGCAGGCGACGCCCTACGCCAAGGTCAGCGGCGGCTTCGGGAGTTTCGACTACCAGGTTTCCGCGCCCAGTCCCGACGGACGTTGGTTCGTGGCGGCCAAGAGCATCATGCCGTGGTGCTCGTCGAGCTGGTCCCAGATCCGCTATGCCGTCCTTCGACCCGGACCGTCGGCGGCGGCGCCGAGGGTGCTGCTGTCGCGCAGCGACTCCATCTGGTGGGGCGGCGACGACGAGGGCGTGCTGGCGGTGACGCCGACGACGGTCGACCTTCGCTTCCATGCCGAGAGCATCGACAGCGACGTGCACAACCGCCTCTGGATCCGACGGTTCGTGGTGGACGGCAACGCCGTGCGGCGCATCCCGCCCCTGGCCGCCTCGCCGCGCGACTTCGCCGACGAGTGGATCGTCTCGCCATGGATCGAGGCGGCGCAATGGACATCGCCCGCGGCCCGCGCCCGCCTGGCGGGCGCGCACGAGCGGCTGCGCAAGATCCACTTCCTGACCTTCGACGCCGTCCATCGCTGCGGGACATCGAACCGCTACCAGGTCCGGCTGCTGAACGCCGAGACGCCCTATGTGCTGACCCTGGCGGCCGGCGAGGACCTTCAGGTGCTGGACGTCGGCCGCCGGGCCGATCCGGCCTGTGGCGGCGCCAACCTTCTGGACGAGATGGCCACCCGCTAGAGGCCGCCGAAGTGGGCCTTGAGCAAGGCCGCGGCCTGGTCCGCGGCCTTGGCCTGGTCGGTCGGCGTCAGGTCCGACAGCTCGATGCGGCCCAGGCGCGGGCGCGTGTCCTTGCGGCTGGAGCGCTCGTAGGCGGGGTCGTAGTGCAGCTCCATCAGCGCCTCGGCCAGGGCCTCGAACTGGCCGGCGTCGGCGAGCTGGGCCCAGTCCTGCAGGCGCTGGCGGCCGGGATAGACCGGCAGTCGGCCCAGCGCCTCGTCGAGCGCCGGACGGTCGCGGATGATGTCTCCGTAGGTGGCGACCAGGTAGCGGGCGCGGCGTTCGCGCGGCGCGGCCAGCTCCAGGCGCGGGGCGGCGAGCATCTGGCTCCACAGGGCCGGCGGGGTCATGCGGTCGCCGATCTTGCTCGATTCCGCCTCGACCACGACCGGGCGGGCGGGATCGAGGGCGTCGAGGGCCGCCAGCAGGCGCGATTCGAACATCTTCTGGCTGGGCTGGGCCTGGCCCATGATGCCGCCGAACAGGGAGCCGCGATGGCCGGCCAGGCCTTCCAGGTCGACCACCTGGACGCCGCGCTGGGCCAGCAAGGGCAGAAGCTGCGTCTTGCCCACGCCCGTGCCGCCGTCGAGCAGGGCCAGCTTCAGCGGCAGCGGGTCCTCGTAGAGTCGCTTCTGGACCCAGCGGCGATAGGTCTTGTAGCCGCCGGCCAGGACGCTGGTGCGCCAGCCGACCTGCGCCAGGATGGTGGCCATGGCCCCCGACCGCTGGCCGCCGCGCCAGCAGTAGACCAGGGGCATGAAGGCGCCGTCCCGGTCGGCCAGGGCGGTTTCGATGTGATGGGCGACGTTGCGCGCCACCAGGGCCGCGCCCACCCGCCGGGCCTTGAAGCGGGACTCCTGGACATAGATCGTGCCGACGATCGCTCGTTCCTCGTTGCTGAGCACCGGCAGGTTGACCGCGCCCGGCACATGGTCCTCGGCGAACTCGGCGGGACTGCGCACGTCGATGATGGCGTCGAAGCGGGCCAGGGCCTGGGGCCGGATATCGTCGGTGACCTCGGGATTCGGCATGGCGGCAACCTAGAGCGAAGGGGCCGCCAGGGGAAACCGGCGCCATCCCCTGGCTGGGGACCGCGACGCTGCTATAGACGGGCGAGATACCGGAGCCCGCGCCATGACCGAGACCCTTCGCCTGACCTCCCTGGCCCATGGCGGCGGCTGCGGCTGCAAGCTGTCGCCGGCGGTGCTGCGCGAGATCATGGCCAAGATGCCGGCGGCGGGGGTGTTTCCGAACCTGATGGTGGGAACCGAGACCTCGGACGACGCGGCGGTGTGGCGGCTGAACGACAGCCAGGCCCTGGTGGCGACGACCGACTTCTTCATGCCGGTGGTGGACGACCCATTCCAGTTCGGACGCATCGCGGCGACCAATGCCCTGTCGGACATCTACGCCATGGGCGGGACGCCGATCCTGGCCCTGGCCATCGTCGGCATGCCGGTGGACCGGATGCCGGTGGAGATGATCCAGGCGATCCTGGCCGGGGGCGCGGCGGTCTGCGCGGCGGCGGGGGTTCCGGTGGCGGGCGGCCATTCCATCGACAGCGTCGAGCCGATCTATGGCCTGGTGGCGCTGGGCCTGGTGCATCCCGACCGGCTGCTCAAGAACAGCGGCGGGCGGGCGGGAGACAGGCTGATCCTGACCAAGCCCTTGGGGGTTGGGGTCTATAGCGCCGCGCTGAAGCAGGACCGGCTGGACGCCGAGGGCTATGACGCCCTGATCGCCTCGACCACCCAGCTCAACACCGTGGGCAGGGACCTGGCCGGGATGGCCGGCGTGCACGCGGTGACCGACGTCACCGGCTTCGGCCTGGCCGGGCACGCCCTGGAGATGGCGCGGGGGGCGGGCCTGACGGCGCGGATCTCGGCCGGCGCCGCGCCCTTGCATCCGGGCGTCGAGGCCCTGGCGCGGGCCGGGGTGCGGACCGGAGCGGCGGTGCGCAACTGGGCGAGCTATGGCCAGGCGGTGCGCCTGCCGGAGGGGTTCGAGGACTGGCGGCGCGACCTGATGTGCGATCCGCAGACCAGCGGCGGGCTGTTGATCGCCGCGGCGCCCGAGGCGGCGGAGGCGGTGATGGCTCTGGCGCACAACCAGGGGTTTGTGAAATGCGCGATCGTGGGCGATCTGGTCGAAGGGCCTGAAGAGGTCGTCATAAGCAATTGATTCAGCGCTCGTCTGTCCGCTTTTTCGGGGCGAATCCGGCTCGGCGAGTGGCTGTCAAATCTCCGTAGATCACCGTTGATACGGTGGGGCCGGCGGGCGAGAGGCAACCGCGAATACACCACTCCCGATTGTCCTCGTCATTGGACCGCACGGCGTTCCCCCTGCCCTTCCAGCCGGCCATGCGCGGCCAGGGCCTCCACGGCCAGGCGCGTGAGGGTTCCGCGCCAGGCCCGCCTGGCCTGGGCCCAGGCGGCTTCGTCGACGAAGGCCCAGTCCCAGAAGGGCAGCCAGCCGCCGTCGGGCTGCTGGCTGGCGATCAAGGTGGCGGCGGCGCTGTCGATCTGACCGGCCAACGGTCCGGCCAGCAGGCTGGCGGGCGTGGGCGCCAGATCCAGGGCCGGGGCGTGTTCGTCCTCGGCGTCATGGGCGGCGACGGAGCGCAGCAGGAGCTCGGAAAGCCCGGCGCGCAGGTCGGCCGGCGCCTGGGGCGTCTCGGCCAGGATCACCGCGCACCGCAGGTCGTAGGCGCCGGTGAGCGTTTGCGTCTCGGCCAGGGTGCGGCGCATGCGGGCCTCGGCCGCCTCAACCATGGCGGCGGGCGCTGCGTCGCGCAGGACATAGACCCAGGCCAGGATCTCGGCGGTGGGATTGAAGCGGAAGCCCAGCCAGCGGTCGGGCAATCCGGCGTCGTAGGCCCACCACGGCGCGTGCGGCGCGTCGTCCACATGGGCGTCGATGATCGGCCAGACGCCGTCGGTGATGTTGGCGGCCAGCCAGGCCATGGCCCTGGCGACCATGGGATGGCCCGCCGGCGCGCCCGCCCGCACGAGGTGGCGCAGGCCGACGCTGGTGGCGATGGCGCTGGAGGCTGGGGTGGCGAGGTCCGGCTCGAGCCCATGGCCGAAGCCGCCGTCGGGGTTCTGGAACGGCGCCAGGGCGTCGATCACCGCGGCGCCGTCGCCGCCCTCGAAGGCGAGGCGCCAGAGGGCGAGGTCGAGGGGCCGAGCCTGGGCGTGCATGAAGGCGCGGGCGGCCTCAAAGCGGTCATTGGAGAGGCGCGCGGACATGGCGGGCTCCTGGCGGATTGCGGGGTCCCTCAGCTTCCGCCTGATCCGCCGTTCCGTCAAGAACAAATCAGGAACTATTCCGCCGCCGGACGCACCTGGGCCGCCGGCCGCATCTGCTCGAACCGGCCCAGGGCCTGAGCGCCGAGGCGGGCGGCGATGATCACGTGGTCGGCGGCGTCCTCGCGGGCGATTACACGGCCGTTGCGATAAAGCCAGGCCAGGGCCTCGCCGTCCGAGGCCGCCAGGTCGAACACCAGGTCGGGCCCTTCGTCGACCATGGCCGCCAGGAGAGCCAGCAAGGTATCGCAGCCCTCGCCGCTCACGGCGGAGACGGCCACGGCGCCGATGCGCTCGGCGCGGGCTATGACGGCGGCGCGATGCTCGTCGTCCAGCAGGTCGATCTTGTTCCACACCTCGACCAGGCGCTTGCCGCTGTCCGGGCCGACGCCGATCTCGGCCAGAACCTTGCGCACGTCCTCGTCCTGGGCGTCGGAGTCCGGGCCGGCGATGTCGCGCACGTGCAGGACGATGTCGGCGTCGCGGACCTCTTCCAGGGTGGCGCGGAAGGCTTCGACCAGTTCGTGCGGCAGGTCGGAGATGAAGCCGACGGTGTCGGAGATGATCGCCGGCCGCCCGCCCGGCAGCTTGAGCTGGCGCAGGGTGGGATCGAGGGTGGCGAACAGCATGTCCTTGGCCAGGACCTTGGCCTCGGTCAGGCGGTTGAACAGGGTCGACTTGCCGGCGTTGGTGTAGCCGACAAGGGCGATGGTCGGATAGGGCACGCGCCGGCGGGCCTGGCGCTGAAGGCCGCGGGTGCGGCCGACGTCGGCGAGGTCCTTCTTGAGCTTGACCATCTTCTCGGCCAGCAGCCGCCGGTCGCTCTCGATCTGGGTTTCGCCGGGGCCGCCCATGACCCCGAAGCCGCCGCGCTGGCGCTCCAGGTGGGTCCAGGTGCGCACCAGGCGCGAGCGCTCGTAGTCCAGGCGCGCCAGCTCGACCTGCAGCTTGCCTTCCCGCGTGCGGGCGCGGCGGGCGAAGATCTCGAGGATCAGGCCGGTGCGGTCGATGACCTTGACCTTCCAGGCGCGCTCGAGGTTGCGCTGCTGGACGGGCGTCAGGGCGTCGTCGACCACGACCACGTCGATCTCCTCGCCATCGCAGACGCGGGCGATCTCCTCGACCTTGCCGGTCCCGAACAGGGTGGCGGGCGTGACCGTGCGCAGGGGCGCGATCAAGCCCTGACGAATGTCCAGATCGAGCGCCTGGGCGAGGCCCACGGCCTCCTCCAGGCGTGCGTCGGGGGACCGCAGCGAGGTCTCGCGCGGGCGGATCGGATGGATGACGAGGGCGACCTCGGTCTGAGGCCGCCGATCAATGGATTTAGAGGTCAATCGTCGCCGTTTTCTTCGGGGCCCGGCTCATAGAGCTGCACGGGCTGGGCCGGCATGATGGTGGAGATGGCGTGCTTGTAGACCAGTTGCGACTGGCCGTCGCGGCGCAGCAGGACACAGAAGTTGTCGAACCAGCTCACCACGCCCTGCAGCTTGACGCCGTTGACCAGGAAGATGGTCAGCGGGGTCTTGGAGCGGCGAACCGAGTTGAGGAAGGTGTCCTGCAGGTTCTGCTTCTTTTCTGTCGTGCTCATGGGTTGAACCCCCTTTTGTTTGTTGTTCGGCGACCAGGCGTCGCCACACACAAAGTCAAATCGTCTTGCGCCCGTCACCAGGCGGTGGCGCGCGCCTTCTGGATATAGAGTTCACGTAACCGTTTCGCCACTGGGCCGGGCTTTCCGTCTCCGAGAACCTGGTTGTCGACCTTGACGATGGGCATCACCAGGGTGCCGGCGCCGGTTATGAAGGCTTCGCGGGCCGATTTGGCTTCTTCGACCGTGAAAGGCCTTTCCTCGAGCGTCAGGCCCTCGGCGGCGATGACGTCCAACAGGGTCTTGCGGGTGATGCCGCGCAGGATGTTGGCCTGGGTGTCGCGGGTGCGCAGGCGCCCTTCCTTGTCGATGATCCATGCGTTGGACGAGGCGCCCTCGGTGACCAGGCCCAGGTCGTCCACGAACCAGGCCTCGATGGCCCCCGCCTCGCGCGCGGCCTGCTTGGCGAGGACGTTGGGCAGCAGGCCCACGGTCTTGATGTCGCAGCGCGACCAGCGGGTCTCGGGCGTGGTGATCACCGAGGCGCCCTTGGCGGCCTTGGCCTCGGCGGCGGCGCGGTCGACGGCCTTGGCGGTGATGACCACGCTGGGCGGGGTGCCGGGGGCCGGGAAGGCATGGTCGCGGCGGGCGACGCCGCGGGTCACCTGCAGATAGACCAGGCCGTTGCGCACGCGGTTGCGCCGGATGGTCTCACGCAAGGCGATCTTGAGGGCCGCGCGGCTCATGGGCGGGTCGATGCGCAGTTCGGCCAGGCTGCGGTCCAGGCGCTCGAAGTGGCCCTGCGCATCGGCCAGCTTGCCGTCGAACACCGCCCACACCTCATAGACCCCGTCGGCGAGCTGGTAGCCGCGATCCTCGATGTGGACGCTGGCTTCGGCGTGGGGCTGGAACACCCCGTTCACATAGGCGACACGCGACATTCGGCTTCGCTCCTGGCGGCGCTTCGCAGGACATGCCCCGAAGCCCCTGATGACTATACGGAAAAGGTGAAATGGGCTTGGCGACGCCGGTCAGTCCTCGACGTCCTCGAAGGCGCGGGCGGCGCCGAAGCCCAGGGACTTCAGCTTGCGGTGCAGGGCCGAGCGCTCCATGCCGATGAAGGCCGCCGTGCGCGAGATGTTGCCGCCGAAGCGCATGATCTGGGCGTTGAGATATTCCTTCTCGAACAGCTCGCGCGCCTCGCGCAGCGGCAGGGCGATGATCCGCTCGGCCCCCAGGCCGCCGGCCGGCGGGGCGCCGCTGGCGTCCGGGGGCAGCATATCGGCGGTGATCGGCTCGGACGGATCGCCGGCGGCCAGGATCAGGATCCGCTCCACCACATTGCGAAGCTGGCGGATGTTGCCGGGCCAGGCCTGGACCTGGAGGGTCGCGTAGGCGTCGTCGGCGAGGCGGCGCACCGGCAGGCCCGAGGCGGCGCTGAGGCGCTCGACGTAGTAGTCGATGAGCTCGGGGATGTCCTCGCGGCGCTCGGCCAGGCCCGGCACGCGGATCGGCACCACGTTCAGGCGATGGAACAGGTCCTCGCGGAAGCGGCCGGCGGCGATCTCGTCGCGCAGGTCGCGGCTGGTGGAGGAGACCACGCGCACGTCCACCTGCACGTCCGACTCCCCGCCCACCCGGCGGAAGCGCTGTTCCACCAGCACCCGCAGGATGCGGCTCTGGCTCTCGAACGGCATGTCGGCGATCTCGTCGATGTAGAGGGTGCCGCCGTGGGCGCGCTCGAAGACGCCGATCTTGCGCGGGCGGCCGCCCTCGCCTTCCTCGCCGAACAGCTCCACGTCCATGCGCTCGGGGGCCATGCCGGCGCCCGAGACGACCACGAACTCGCTGCGCGAGCGGGGGCTGGCGCCGTGGATCAGGCGGGCCGAGGTCTCCTTGCCCGCGCCCGGCGGGCCGGAGATCAGCACCCGGCTGTTGGCCGAGGCGACCTTGGCGATCATCTGGCGCAGCTGCTGGGCCGCCGCCGAGGTCCCCACCAGGCCGTCGGGCAGGATCACCTGGGTGCGCAGGCGCCGGTTCTCGCGACGCAGGTTGGCGGCCTCCAGCGCGCGCTCGGCCACCAGCAGCAGGCGGTCGGACTTGAACGGCTTTTCCAGGAAGTCGTAGGCGCCGCGCTTGATGGCGCTGACGGCGGTCTCGATGTTGCCGTGGCCCGAGATCATCACCACCGGCAGGTCGGGATCCAGGGCCTTGACCATGTCGAGCAGCTCCAGCCCGTCCATGCCGCCGCCCTGCATCCAGATGTCGAGCACCAGCAGCGAAGGCTTGCGCGCCTGGATGGCGGCGAGCGCCGTCTCGCTGTCCTGGGCGGTGCGCACGGAATAGCCCTCGTCCTCGAGGATGCCGGCCACCAGGTCGCGGATGTCGGCCTCGTCGTCGACGATCAGAACGTCACTGCTCATGCGTTGAACTCTCGGACGGTGTCCTGTGAGGCGGCGGCCTCGTCGGATGGGGGGTGGGCGGCGGGCGCGTGCGGGAACGACAGCACCACCCGGGCGCCGCGGCCCTGGACGGCGTCGGTGAGGGTCAGGGCGCCGCCGTGATCCTCGAGGATGCGCTTGACGATGGCCAGGCCGAGGCCCGTGCCCTTCTCGCGCGTGGTGACATAGGGCTCGGTGAGGCGGTCGCGATCCTTGGCCGGCAGGCCGACGCCATTGTCCTCGATGACGATGTCGAGATGACCGGAGCGCAGGACGATGGCGGCCTGGATGTGGCCACGCGGCTCGGGCTCGACGGCGCGGCGCGCGGCGATGGCCTCGCCGGCGTTCTTGAGCACATTGGTCAGGGCCTGGCCGACGATGCGGCCGTCGCAGACCAGGGTCGTGACCGGCAGGGGCTCGGTGATCTCGACGCTGGTCTCCGGCGCGGCGACGCGCTGGGCGAAGACGCTCTCACGCAGCAGTTCGGCGGGGTCGTATTCCGAGAACTTGGGCGCCGGCATGCGCGCGAAGGCGGAGAACTCGTCGACCATGCGGCCGATGTCGCCGACCTGGCGGATGATGGTGTCGGTGCAGCGGTCGAAGGTCTCCAGGTCGCCGGTGATCTCCTTGCGGTACTTGCGCCGCAGGCGCTCGGCCGAGAGCTGGATGGGGGTCAGGGGGTTCTTGATCTCGTGGGCGATGCGGCGGGCGACGTCCTTCCAGGCGGCGTTGCGCTGGGCGGCGATCAGGCGGGTGATGTCGTCGAAGGTCAGCACCAGGCCCTCGGCGCTGTGGCTGGCGCGCACGCGCAGACGCAGGGACTCGCCGGCGCGCACCAGGTCGACGTCTTCCTCGACCTCGCTGGCGACATCGGCCGCCTGGGCGACGATTTCCAGCTCCGGCGCCACGTCCTCGAGCCGCCGGCCGAAGGCCTGGGCGGTCGTGACATGCAGCAGTTCGGTGGCCTGGCGGTTGATGGCCGAGACCCTGCCCTGGGGGTCCAGGCCGATGACGCCGGCGCTGACGCCCAGGAGCACCGTCTCCATGAAGTGGCTCTTGGATTCGGCGTCGGCGTGGGCGGCGCGCAGGGCTTCCTGCTGGGTCTGCAGGTCGCCGGTCATGCGGTTGAAGGCGCGCGACAGGACGGCGATCTCTTCCGGGTCGCCGCTGGTGTCGACGCGGGCCGAGAGGTCGCCGCTGGACACGCGGCCGGCCGCCTGCACCAGGCGCGCCACCGGACCGGCGATGCCGCCAGCCGCCAGCATGCCCAGCCAAACGGCCCCCACCAGCACCAGCAGGGCGGTCTCGGCGTAGCTGAGGGCGAAGGCTGCCTGGATCTTGGCGCGACTGATCTTGGCCTCGCGGTAGGCGGCAAGCGAAGCCTCGGACTCGCGCAGGTGGGTGAAGATGCCCTGATCCACCGGCCGCACCACGTAGAGGTAGGCGTCGGGATAGGCGCGCAGGCGGTAGAGGGCGCGGAACAGGTTGGCGCGCTCGAAGGGGTTGGCCGAGACGATGCCCTCGTCGGCGGCGTCGAAGCTGGAGGGCGGCGGGGTCAGGAGCGGCGGGGCCATGGGCGATTCCGCCCGGGCCAGCACCCGGCCGCCGCGGTCGATCAGATAGGCGGCGGTGAAGCCGTTGTCCTGGGCCTGGTCGCGCAGGAAGTGGCCATAGGCGACCGGCGAGTCGCTCAAGGAAAAGGCGGCGTTGTTCAGCGCATTGGCCATGCTGGCCATGTGCTGGCTGATGTAGTTCTTCTGCTCCTCGACGTAGGAGTTGGCGACGGTGGCGGAGTTCTCCACCACGGTCTGGACCCGGGCGCTGAACCAGTTCTCGACCCCGCGGGTGACCAGCACCCCGAAGAACAGGGCGACAATCACCGCCGGGGCCACGGCGGCCAGGGCGAACATGCCGATGAAGCGCAGGTGCAGGCGCGCGCCGGCGTCGGCCGACTGGGCGTTGAACAGGGCCACGACGCGGCCGAACATCACCGCCGCCAGGGCGAGGACGATCGCCAGGCCCATCAGCAGCAGGGTCAGGACCAGGGGGCTGGCGGGACCCAGGGGGCCGCTGAGCGTGGGCGACGAGCCCAGCATGATCGCCGACGCCGTCAGGGCGAGCGCCAGCACATAGCCGCCGGCCATCAGCAGGCGGCTGTCGAGCCGGGCGCCCAGACTGAGGGCTCGCAGTGAGGGCATGGCGCGCGGGGGGGACTGCGACGTCATCCTCCGGACCCTAGCCGACTGTGCCCCAAACTCAACAGGCTTGTGGCGAATTGGGCTCAGCGGCGGCCGCGACTCATTTCCACGCCAAGGTCATGGATTTTCTTGCGAAGCGTGTTGCGATTGAGACCCAGGACCTCGGCCGCCCTGACCTGATTGCCACGGGTTGCCGCCAGGGTAAGCTGGATCAGCGGCCGCTCGACCTCCTCCAGCACCCGGTCGTAGAGGCCGGGCGGCGGCACCCCGTCGGGCTGATCGGCGAAATAGGACGCCAGGTGGCGCTCCACCAGGGTGGCCAGGGTCACCGGCCCCTCCTCGCCCACCGGCATGGACACCTGCTCGGCCAGCTCGCGCTCGACGATGCGGGCGCTGATCAGCTCCTCGGCGTAGAGGGCGCAGATGCGGCGGATCAGGTTCTCCAGCTCGCGGACGTTGCCGGGCCAGGCGTGGGCCTTGAGCCGCTCGAGGGCGGCCTGGTCGATGGTCTTGGACGGCAGGCCCTCGCGGGCGGCGCGCAGCAGGAAGGCGCGGGCCAGGTCCGGGATGTCGTCCGTGCGGTCGCGCAGGGGCGGCAGGCGCACGGGCGCGACGTTGAGCCGGAAGTAGAGGTCCTCGCGGAACAGGCCCTGCTGGATCAGGCCGCGCAGGTCGCGGTTGGTGGCGGCGATCACCCGGACGTTGGGCTTGCGGCCGGTCTTGGGATTGATGGCCGGCTCGGCGCCGTCGAAGACGCGCAGCAGGCGGGTCTGGGCGTCCAGCGGCATGTCGCCGATCTCGTCCAGGAACAGGGTGCCGCCGTCGGCCTCCACCAGCTTGCCGTAGTCGCCGTCGCCCTTGCCGAACAGCTCGGTCTCGACCCGCTCGCGCGGGACGGCGGCCAGGTTGATGACCACGAACTTGCCGTCGCGGCGGCGGCCGAGGTCGTGCAGGGCGCGAGCCACCAGCTCCTTGCCCGAGCCGCTCTCGCCGGTGATCAGCACGGTAAGGTCCGCGCCCACCAGGCGGGCGATGGTGCGATAGACCTCCTGCATCGGCGTCGAGCGGCCGATCAGGGGCAGGCGCTCGTCGCGCACGGCCCGGGCCTGGGCCTTGGCCGCCTCGCCGTCGGCCGGACGGGCCAGGGCCCGGCGGGCCGTGTTGGTCATGTCGTCCAGGTCGAAGGGCTTGGGCACATAGTCGAAGGCGCCCACGTCCGCGGCGTTGACCGCCGTCAGCAGGGTGTTCTGGGCGCTCATGACGATGATCGGCAGCTTGGGGCGCTGCTTTCGGATGCGCGGCAGGACGTCGAAGACGTTTTCGTCCGGCATCACCACGTCGGTGACCACCAGATCCCCCTCCCCGTCCGTCACCCACTTCAGCAGGGTGGTGGCGTTGCCGGTGGCGCGCACCTGGTAGCCCAGGCGCGTGAAGGCCTGGGACAGCACCAGGCGGATGGAGGAGTCGTCGTCGGCGATCAGTATCTTCTGGGCGGCAGCGCTCATCGGGACTTTTCCTTGGGCGCCGGAACCACGGTCGGCGCCACAGGCAGCAACACCCGGAACACGGTCCGTCCAGGCTCGGATTCAAAATCGATCAGGCCTCCGTGGCCGGCGACGATCTTGGCGACCAGGGCCAGGCCCAGGCCGGCTCCATGGGTCTTGGTGGTGACGAAGGGCTCGAACAGATGCTCGCGCAGGTGCGCGGGCACGCCCGGGCCGTTGTCGACGACGCGGACCTCCAGGGGGGCGCCCTGGGCCGACTGGCCGTCCATGGCGCGCACGCGCACGCCGTGGCGGTAGGCGGTGGTCAGCAGGATCTCGCCGCGCCCGTCGCCCCGGCTGTGGGCGGCCTCGGCGGCGTTCTTGACCAGGTTCAGGAACACCTGGATCAGCTGGTCCTCGTCGCCCCAGACGGCGGGCAGCGAGGGGTCGAAGGTCTCGCGCAGGCCCAGGCCGTCGGCGACGCCGTTGGCGGCCAGGGCGCGGACGCGGTCCAGCACCTCGTGGATGTTGACCTCGGCGCGGTTGACCACGGCGTCGTCCGAGAACGCCTCCATGCGGTCCACCAGGCGGCGGATGCGGTCGGTCTCGTCGACGATGAGCTGGGCCAGGGGCGCGTCTTCCGCCTTGGCGCCGGACTTCAGCAACTGGGCCGCGCCGCGGATGCCGGCCAGGGGGTTCTTGATCTCATGCGCCAGCATGCGGCCCAGGCCGACCACGGAGCGCAGGCCCGCGACGTCGGCGGCGCGGTCGACGCCCAGGGCGCCGCCCTTGACGTGCAGGGTCAGCAGCACCGCCCCCTCGCCCAGGGAGGCGGCGGCGCCGTCGGCCTCGAACGGCGGGTGGCCGAAGAGGCTGATCTCCAGGCCCCGTTCGCGCACCGCGCCCTGTTCGCCCATGGCGCGGTTCATCAGGGAGACCAGGGGCGAGCCCGGCGGCAGGGCGGCCTTGAAGCGGCCGCGGGCCAGCAGGGCCAGGCCCTGGCCGAACAGGGCTTCGGCGGCCTCGTTGACGGCCACCAGGGCGCCCTCGCGGTCGACCACCATGGCCGGCTCGGGAATGAGGTCGAAGGCGTTGGCCTTGAGCGTCGCCAGGTTGGCCAGGCCCGGCAGGCTGCGGATGCGCGTCTCGTTCATGCCGCCAGCCTTTCGGCTTCGCCCCGCCAGTGGGCGGCGAGGCCGGCCTCGATCTCGGACGGCTCCTCCAGGCGGCAGAGGCGCGCGCGGGCGGCGCGGCGGGCCTCTGCCGAGCCGGACCACGGCGCCTGCTCGACGTAGGCGGCCAGATGTTTGCGGAACATGCGCACCCCCACGCGATGGCCGTAGAAACCGATGCTGCGGCCAAGCTGGACCACGGCGGTGTCCAGCAGGGCCTCGGGGCCCGGCGGGGCGTAAGCCGCGCCGTCCAGGGCCGATTCGATGGCGGCGGCGATCCAGGGCCGGCCGGTGACGCCGCGGCCCAGCATCACGGCGTCGGCGCCGGACTGGTCCAGGGCCTGGCGGGCGCTCTGCGCGTCGGTGACGTCGCCGTTGACCACCACGGGAATGGAGACCTCCGCCTTGACCGCCCGCACGGCGGCCCAGTCGGCGGCGCCGGCGTAGAACTGGCAACGGGTGCGGCCGTGGACGGTGATCGCCTGGGCCCCGACCCGCTGGGCGCGGGCGGCGAGCTCCGGCGCGTTTTGCGAGGCGTCGTCCCAGCCGAGGCGCATCTTGACGGTGACCGGGCGGTCGGCGGCGTCGACGGCGGCGGCGACCAGGCTCTCGGCCAGGTCGAGATCGCGCATCAGGGCCGATCCGGAGGCGGCGCCGGTGACCTCCTTGGCCGGGCAGCCCATGTTGAGGTCGATGATCTGGGCTCCGGCCCGGGCGGCCAGGCGGGCGCCCTCGGCCACCAGGCGCGGGTCGCGGCCGACGAGCTGGACGACCATCAGCGGCAGGCCCTCGCCCACCGCCGAGCGGCGGACAACGTCCGGCCGGCCCTTGGCGAACTCGGCGCAGGCGACCATCTCGGTGGCCACGTAGGCCGCGCCGAGATCGGCCGCGGTCTGGCGGAACGGCAGGTCCGAAACCCCCGTCATCGGCGCGATCCACACGCGTCCGCCGACCGTCACACTACCGACCTTCAGGCTGTTGCCCATTTTATAGACACCCCATAAGCCGCCTTTTTAGGCACATTGTGCGGCGCCGTAAAGCCTGGACAAGCGGCCCCTCCTCCCTAAACAGGGCGCCATGAACTTTCACGCTGTCATCGTCGCCGGCGGATCCGGCAGCCGGGCGGGCCCGGGCGGCGCCAAGCAATGGCGCGACCTGGCCGGAAAACCCGTGCTGCGCTGGTCGGCCGAGGCCCTGCTGGCGGCGGGGGCGACCTCGCTGGTGGTGGTCATCCCCGAGGACGCCCGCGCCCTGGCCGACCAGGCCCTGGCCGGCCTGCCGCGCTGGACCACGGCGCCCGGCGGGGCGACCCGCGCCGATTCGGTGCAGTCGGGGCTACACGCCCTGAAAGCCGGGGCGGACGAGATCGTGCTGGTGCACGACGCGGCGCGGCCGTTCGTGGCGAAGCATCATCTGGCAGCCCTGCTGGACGCCCTGGCCGGGGCCGACGGGGCCGTGCCGGCCCTGCCGGTGGCCGACACCCTGAAGCGCGCCGAGACCGGGGACGGCCCCACGGTCACCGTTCCGCGCGCCGGGCTGTGGCGGGCGCAGACGCCCCAGGCCTTCCGCCTGGGCGCTCTGCTGGACGCCTATGCGCGCTGGCCGGCCGACGCCGAACCCACCGACGACGCGGCGGTGATGGAGGCCGCGGGGGGCCGCGTGGCCCTGTCGGCGGGCGATCCGATGCTGATGAAACTCACCTACCCGGAGGACTTCGCCATGGCCGATCGGCTGGCGGGCGCGGCCAGGACCACGCGCATCGGCATGGGCTATGACGCCCACCGCTGGGGGCCGGGCGCCAGCGTCTGGCTGTGCGGGGTGGAGATTCCCCACGACCACACCCTGGTGGGCCACTCCGACGCCGACGCGGGCCTGCACGCCCTCACCGACGCCCTGCTGGGGACCCTGGGCGAAGGCGACATCGGCGACCACTTCCCGCCCACGGACCCGCAGTGGCGCGGGGCGCCATCGGACATCTTCCTGAAGCACGCCGCCCAGCTGATCGCCGAGCGCGGCGGCCGGGTGCTCAACGTCGACCTGACGCTGATCTGCGAGCGGCCCAAGATCAAGCCGCACCGCCAGGCCATGCGCGAGCGCCTGGCCGAGCTGCTGGGCGTCGAGCTCGCCCAAGTCAGCGTCAAGGCCACCACCACCGAAGGCATGGGCTACACTGGCCGCGAGGAAGGCCTGGCCGCCCAGGCGGTGGCGATGGTGGAGCTGCCGGTCTAGGGACGCAGGATCCCCCCCAGTCGCCCGGACTAGGTTGGGGCGGTAAAGCTCAGATCGATCGGACGAAACGCCCAGCGAATTCGGGCCCTCTGTTCAACACCTCCCCGAAGAAGGCCAGTTGCCAACGGCAAAACGCCTTGGCGTCTTCCAAGTCGCTCGGGGGGCCTCCGGTAGAGAGGATATCCGCCACGACCATCGCGTCATCCCGGTGGTCTTGCGTAAGGACATGCGAAATCGACTTGATCTCTTCCGATGTCGCGCGTGGCCCCGGGGCTTCCACATGGGTGGCGGCGTAGCGGAGCTGTTCCGTCTTGTTTCTCAGTTCCTGGTCCGCTGTGGCCTGGTCGAGTGCGCCCTGAGGGACACCCCCTCTTGCCAATCCCCAGCATAGGTTTGGGTCCCGCGCCAAAGCCTGGCGATACTCGTCCACCTCAAGTCGAACAATTCGCATGGCCAAGTCGTCTGGCGTCAGCGCCCGCGCCTTCGCCAGCGCCGGGGCGGTCACTTCGGAAAGCCGCCGACCAAGTTCCTCCCCGGTCATCGAGTCCGCTTGAGCGGAAAGTGCGCGGCGCTGAGCGTAGACATCCGGGTAGTCGCGTCGCAATTCGTCGATGTAGGCGTCGAAAGCGTCTCCGGCCGGGGCCGCCTGGGCTTCTGCGCAAGCAACGTAAATCCAGGCAACGAAGCTCAACGCTGCGAACGACAAGCAAACCGTCTTGCCGAATAGCCCGCGTCCCCCGATCTCAAACGTCATCTGTCCTGCCCCCGACCAGCGTGCATGAGAACAAGACAGAAACTCAATGCTCGGTCAACGTGTAGCCGCCGCGCCTACCCCGGCCGCGCGGCGATGCCCCATTTCTCCTTCATGCGGCGGACCATGGCGCCGAAGAGGTTGGTGTAGTCGTCGGTCCAGGGGCGGACGTCGCCGGGCTTCACCGCCTGCCAGGCCGCATTGGCGCGGAAGGGGGCCAGGGCGGCGTCGGTCTTGGTGACGATCAGGGCGTCCTCGGCCGTGTCCCAGAGGTCGGGCAGGCCCGGCAGGGGGTCGTGCGACTGGTAGAGGGGGTGGCCGCCGGCGGCCAGGGCGACGGCCTCGGCCGGACGGATCAGGTCCAGGTTGCGGTTGGACAGGTGCAGGATCAGCACCCCGTCGGGCTTGAGCTTGGTGAGGTACATGCGCACCGCCTGCACCGTCAGCAGGTGGGCGGGCACGCTGTCGGACGAGAAGGCGTCGATGAGCAGGATGTCGTAGCGGCCGGCCGGCTCGCGGGCCAGGGTCAGGCGCGCGTCCCCCAGGACGTAGCCCAGGCGGCCCTTGGCGCACTGGCTGGTGTAGGTGAACACCCGGCCGGTGGTGGAGATCTGGAAGACCAGGGGGTCGATCTCGAAGAAGTTGAGAGCGTCGGCCTTGCGGACGTAGGCGGCGACGGTGCCCGTTCCCAGGCCGACGGCGCCGATGGCGACCTGGGGCTTGGACCTCTGGACGGTGTCGAACACCTGCCCGATCGGGGTCTCGTGGGCGTAGTAGACCAGGGGCTGGCACCGGAAGCGTGGGTTCTGGGCCTGGGCGCCGTGCAGGGTGGTGCCGTGGGCCAGCATGCGCACTTCGCCGCCCAGGGCGGCGTGGCTGGCGCGGGACTCGCGGATGACGCCGAAAAAGCCGCGCCAGTTCTGCATCACGTCGGTGCGGTCGGCGGCCCGGTCGGAAGCGATGATCAGCACCAGCACCATGGGCATGAAGGCCCAGATGCGGTTTCGCTGGGTGAAGGCCATGGCGGCGGTGACGGCCAGCAGCGGCGAGGTCACCGACAGCAGGTCCATGGAGCGGGTCAGCGGGCGGATCAGGGCCCAGAACGGCGCCGGCGGATGGGCGATGAGGAAGGCCAGGATGGCGCAGGCCGTGCCCAGGGCGATGGCCGCCCAGGTCCGCCAGCCGGGCGGCGGCTCGTTCAGGCCCCAGGGCCGCACCAGGCACGAGAGCACGAGGGCCGCCGGGTACTCGATGACGGTGTTGAAGATCACCGGGGCCAGGAAGGCGTTGAACGAGCCGCCGACGACCCCGCCCAGGGACATGCAGATATAGAAGTCCGTCAGGTGCGCCGGCGCCGGCCGGCGGGCGACCAGGGCCTGGTGGCAGATCAGGGCGGTGAGGAAGAAGGTGGTCAGGTGCAGGAGCACTTCCTGCACGAAGCCGCCGGTGCGGAAGTGGATGAAGATGGCGCACACCGCCAGGGCCGCGGCCTGGAGGATCAGGGCCAGGTGCGGCTTGATCCACGGCCGGGCGGCGAAGGCGATGATGAAGGTCAGCAGGTAGAGCGCCAGGGGCGCCACCCACAGGAAGGGCGCCGAGCCCAGGTCGGTGGTGATGTAGCTGGTCACGCCCAGCATCAGGCTGGACGGCAAGGCGGCCAGGCCGATCCAGATCGCCCGGTCGCGCCAGGTGACCGCCGGCCCCGGAGCCGGGGCTGCGGCGGCGTGGATCGGCGCGGCTCGCCCCGCCGCACGCCAGAGGGCCAGGCCCAGCATCGCCAACAGAATGAAGAAAACTCCGTAACCAGCCGTCCAACCTAGCGTTTGCCCCACAAGAATGATGTTGGGTTCGACGAGAACCGGATAGGCCAACAGCGACAGCAGGCTGCCGAGGTTGCTGGCGGCGTAGAGGGCGTAGGGCTCGCGCGCGTCGTCCTCGCGGAAGACCCGGGCATGCCAGGCCTGGACCAGGGGCGCGGTGGCCGAGAGCGCTGCGAAGGGCGCCCCGACGGAGAGGCCGAGGACCCCGATCAGCCAGAGCGCCGGCTGGTCTGGCGGCGGATCGCCGAGCGCGCCCGAGACTTTCAGCGGCAGGACCACGGCCGCGGCCAGCAGCACGGCCAGGTGCAGGCCGATCTGGACCCGCATCGACGGGATGCGCTGCAGCAGGTGGGCGTAGACGTAGCCGCCCAGCAGGGCCGCCTGGAAGAAGGCCAGGCTGGCGTTCCACACCGCCGCCGAGCCGCCCAGCAGGGGCAGCACCAGCTTGGCCATCATCGGCTCGACCATGAACACCAGGGCGGCGCTGGCGAACACCGCGGCCACGAAGAGCATGGGAACCAGGCCGGGAGCGCCCGGACGCGACGCGGGGACTGCGGTCATGCCTCGGCTCGTCCCTCGTTCTGCGCTGTCGGGGCTGGACGGGGCGATGTTGGTCCCCCACAACCCGAGTCGGCTAGTCGTAAGAAAAGACGGGAACGGGCGGATGTTTTCCTTGGAGATCGAGACCCTGGCGCGGCTGGTGATCGACGATGCGCGCGAGAAAAACCTGCGCCTGGTCACCGCCGAGAGCTGCACCGGCGGGCTGGTGGCAGCGGCGATCTGCTCGATCCCCGGGGCGTCGGACGTCTTCGAGCGCGGCTTCGTCAGCTACACCAACCGCGCCAAGGCCGAGATGCTGGGCGTCTCCGGCGACCTGATCGCCGACCTGGGGGCGGTGTCGGAACCCATCGCCCGGATGATGGCCGAGGGGGCGCTGGACAACTCCCACGCCCACGTCTCGGTGGCCATCACCGGCATCGCCGGCCCGGGCGGCGGCACGCCCCTGAAGCCGGTGGGCACCGTCCACCTGGCCACCGCCCGCGCCAACCAGTCGGTGCACCACCGCATGGAGGTGTTCGAGTTCGAGACCCGCTGGGAAGTTCAGATGGCGGCGGTGCAGACGGCCCTGGAAATGATGCGCGACCGGCTGCGGTAGGCCTTCATGCCCTTCGCCGCCGACGACGCCAGCGACAGCCGGGGTCTTCGCCGGGGACGCGACCTGGCCCGCCGGGCGCTGGCGCTGGGGGCGGAACGGCGGGGGGAGTTGCGCCACGCGGTGCGGGTGTCGGCGGCGGTGGGCGTCGCCTTCCTGCTGAGCGCGGTCTTCAACCTGCCGCAGGGATACTGGGCGGTGTTCACGGCGGTGATCGTCGTGCAGACCAGCCTCGGCGGCACCATCGCCGCCTCGATCGACCGGTTGCTGGGCACCCTGGTCGGCGCGGCCGTGGGGGCCGGCGCGGCCTATCTGAAGGTCAGGACCACCCTCGACGAGGGGCTGCTGCTGTGCGCGGTGGTGGCGCTGCTGGCCTTCGCGGCGGCGGTGCGGCCGAGCCTGAAGGTGGCGCCGATCACCGCCGTCATCGTCCTGATCGCCGGGCCCCGCGACGTCGACCCGCTGCACGCGGCGCTCTATCGCGTGATCGAGATCGTCATCGGCAGCGCCGTGGGGGTGGCCGCGACCCTGCTCATCTTCCCTGCCCGGGCCCAGGCGACGATGATCCGGCAACTGCGCGCCGCCCTGACCGGCCTGGCCGAGATCGTCGAGCTGCAACGGCGAGAGCTGGCCGGCGAGGCCCTGGCCGAGACCATCCAGGCCCGGCACCTGGCGGTGCGCGCGACCCTGGGCAAGGTCGAGGCGGCGTTGACCGACGCCGCCCACGAGAACGCCAGCCGCCTGACCCGCCACCGCACCTCGGAGGCCCTGCCCCGCACCCTGTGGCGGGTGCGCAACGACGTCGTGCAGGTGAGCCGGGCGCTGGACGGTTCGGAGGCGACGCCGGCGCTGGATCTCATCCGCCCGGCGGCCATGTCGGCGCTGGCCGCCGCGGCCGACCTGCTGCGCCGCTGCGAGGCGGCCGCCGCGGCGGGCAAGGCCGTGGACATGGGCGCCTGGACCCAGCGCCACGCCGACCTCGCGGCCAGCGTCGGCCAGGCCCGCGCCGAGCGCCTGACCGCCAGCCTGACCTTCGACGGCGCGGCGCGCTTCTTCGGCCTGGTGTTCGCCCTGCAGACCCTGGCCCGCAACCTCGACGACCTGGCCGACCGGGTGGACGAACTGGCGGGGGTGGAGGTGGGGGAACCGGCGGCGTAGGGGGTGGGTTGTTGGTCGTGGCCTGATTCACCGCCCCCAATACCCGTCATCCTCGGCCTCGTGCCGAGGACCCATACGCGCTGTCAGTCTTGTCGCGCAGCGGCAGCGGAGCGGCGCAAAGGCCCGGCCGATGGCGGCGACCGGCTCGCCCTCCGGTACGAGCCGCTCCATTCCACGAGATCATGGATCCTCGGGACTGACGCCCGAGGATGACGGGTGGGAAGAAGGAGATCGCCGATTGGGCCTTACGTCGCCGCCGGGCTCGCCCCTGGACCGGCGCCCGACCTCCCGTAGAGCACCCGCGCGCGGTCCTCGAAGCAGGCGACCAGGCGGGCGACGGCGCGGTTGAAGTTGGCGGCCAGGAGACCCTGCAGCAGGCGGGACTTGAACTCGAAGTCGATCTCGAAGGTCAGCTCGGCGCCGGCGGCGTGGGGCTTGAAGGTCCAGCGGTTGGTGAGGCGGCGAAAGGGGCCGCTGATCAGCTCCACGTCGATGCGGCGCGCGCCGGCGTCCAGGCGCACCCGGGTGGCGAAGCGCTCATGCACGATAGAGAAGCCCACGTCGGCCTCGGCGTCGAGGGTGGTCACCCCCTCCCCGGCCTCGCGCCGGTTCCACGACCGCAGGCGGGTGATCCAGGGCACGAACTGGGGATAGCGGTCGACATCGCCCACCAGCTCGAAGAGCTGCTCGGGCGTGTAGGGCAAGATCCGCGTCAGGCTGTGGCGCAACAGACGTCAGGCCGCCGCTTCGCGCTCGCGGCGGGCCGCCTGCAGGCGGGCGAAGTCCTCGCCGGCATGATGGCTGGACCGCGTAAGGGGGCTGGAGGACACCATCAGGAAACCCTTGGCGTAGGCGATGGTCTCCAGCGCCTTGAACTCGTCCGGGGTCCAGAAGCGGTCGATGGGGGCGTGCTTGCGGCTGGGCTGCAGGTACTGGCCGATGGTGATGAAGTCGACGCCGGCCGAACGCATGTCGTCCATCACCTGCATCACCTCTTCCCTGGTCTCGCCGAGGCCGAGCATCAGGCCGGACTTGGTGAACTGGGTCGGAGCGCGTTCCTTGACCCGCTCGAGCAGGCGCAGGGAGTGGTAGTAGCGGGCGCCGGGCCGGATGGAGAGGTAGAGGCGCGGCACGGTCTCGAGGTTGTGGTTGAAGACGTCCGGGTGGGAGTCGATGACCACGTGCGCCGCCTCGACGGGCTTGCGCAGGAAGTCGGGGGTGAGGATCTCCACCGTGGTGGCCGGAGCGGCGGCGCGGATGGCGCGGACCACGGCGGCGAAGTGGGCCGCCCCGCCGTCGGCCAGGTCGTCGCGGTCCACCGAGGTGATGACCACGTGCTTGAGGCCCATCTTGGCCACCGCGTCGGCGACCCGCTGGGGCTCCGTCGCATCGAGGGCCTGCGGCAGGCCGGTGGCGACGTTGCAGAAGGCGCAGGCGCGGGTGCAGACCTCGCCCATGATCATCATGGTGGCGTGCGACTTGGTCCAGCACTCGCCGATGTTCGGGCAGGCCGCCTCCTCGCAGACGGTGACCAGGCCGTGGGTCTTCACGATGTCGCGGGTGGCGTTGTAGCCAGCCGAGCCGGGAGCTCGGACCCGCAGCCATTCCGGCTTGCGCAGGATCGGGGTGTCGGGGCGCGCCTGCTTCTCGGGATGGCGCAGCGCCCGGGCGTTCGTTCTGTCGATGACCGTGGCCATGGCGCCTAGATCGTCGGTTCCGGGGCCGGGATCAAGGGCGGCGACGACTATGTCGCTCTCTTCCCCCCCTTGGGGGAAGTACCGGCGAAGCCGGGGATGGGGGCTCCAGCGGAGCGCCAACGGTCCGCGTCTGGCTGGAGCCCCCTCCACCACTTCGTGGTCCCCCTCCCCCACCGCTACGCTCTGGGGAGGAGAAAGGTCACGGAATCGGGGCGTGGGAGAGCGGCGGCGCCACCTCTTCCAGCGACAAGCGCTCGGCGCTAACGCCCAGCCAGAGCTCGGTCCCGGCGGCCAGCAGCATCAGGAGGCCGCCCAGCAGATAGCCCGGAAAGACGCCCGCCCGCGTACCGCCCTCGATCAGGGCGCCGAACAGAGCCGGGCCGGCGATGCCGCCAAGGCCCGTGCCGAAGGCGTAGAACAAGGCGATGACCAGGGCCCGGGTCTCCAGCGGGAAGCTCTCGCCGACAGTGAGATAGGCCGCGCTGGCGGCGGCGGAGGCGAAGAAGAAGATCACGCTCCAGCCGGCGGTGAGCTGGGTGACGTCCAGGCGGCCTTGCGCGAACATCCAGCCGACGATGATCAGGAGGGCGCCGGAGAGGGCGTAGGTGGCGGTGATCATGGTCCGCCGGCCGACGGTGTCGAAGAGTCCGCCAAGCACCAGGGGGCCCAGGAAGTTGCCCGCCGCGAAGGGCAGCAGGAACCAGCCGACGGCGTTGGCGTCGACCTTGTAGAAGGTGGTCAGGATGGTGGCGTAGGTGAAGAAGATGGCGTTGTAGCAGAAGGCCTGGGTGGCCATCAGCACGACCCCCAGCACCGTCCGCCGGGGATAGGTGACGATCAGGGTGCGGGCGACGGCGGCCAGGCCCGTGGCCGCGTGGGGACGGAGGCCGATGCGCGGCAGGTCGGTGGGCGGAACGACGCCGGCCCGGGCCTCGATGCCGGCGACGATGGCCTCGGCCTCGGCCACGCGGCCGTGGGTCATCAGCCAGCGGGGGCTCTCGGGCAGGAAGCGGCGGATGTAGATGACCACCAGGCCGAGGACCGCGCCGCCGACGAAGGCGAAGCGCCAGCCGAGCGCCGGCGGCAGGACGCGCGGATCGAGGACGATCACCGAGCCGATCGCCCCCAGCGCCGCCCCGACCCAGAAGCTGCCGTTGACGATCAGGTCGGTCTGGCCGCGCCGGCGGGCGGGGATCAGCTCCTGCACCGCGGAGTTCACGGCCGCGTACTCGCCGCCGATGCCGGCCCCGGTGAGGGCGCGGAAGACCAGGAAGCTGGCGAAGTTCCAGGACAGGCCCGTCAGCAGGGTGGCGGTGAGATAGACCGCCACCGTGAGGGTGAAGAGCCTGCGCCGGCCCAGGGTGTCGGTGAGGCGCCCGAAGCCCAGGGCGCCGATCACCGCCCCGGCGATGTAGGCGCTGCCGGTGAGGCCGATTTGCGACGGCGTCAGGCCCAGGCCGTGGGAACTGGCAAGGGCGCCGGAGAGGGCGCCGACCACCGTCACCTCCAGCCCGTCCAGGATCCAGGTGACGCCGAGCGCCGTCACCACCAGCCAGTGGAACCGGCCCCAGGGCAGGCGGTCAAGGCGGGCGGGCACGTCGGTGACGACGATCGAGTCCGCCGATGGGTTGTGGGCCGTCATGGATGCGGTCGCCTTCCCCGGTCGCGCCCATCGGCGCTGCCTGACTTTGCCACAACGACGCACGGCGCAGGATGTTTCCGGTTGCCCGTTCGCGCGGGCCGCGAGATCAGTGGCCCATGGGGCGTGGGTGGGCCGTGTTGGGGGTGGCGTTGGCGTTGGCCGGGTGCAAGGCCGGCGACGCGGCCGACCCCTATGTGCAGAGCCGCACGCCGGCCGACCTGGGCGCGCGCTTCTATCCGCCGGAGGGCTGGGCCTGGGGCCTGGTGCAGGTGGGCGACGGGCCGGCCCAGCGCTATGGCGTGTCGTCGCCGGCGACCACGGTGCGGGCCCAGGTGCTGATCCTGCCCGACTATGGCGAGAGCGCCGAGACCTGGTTCGAGACGGCCGCCGACCTCAACGCCCATGGCTACAACGTCTGGGTCCTGGACGGCGCCGGCCAGGGCGGGTCGGGGCGACTGACCGGGCCGCGGGACCTGGGCTACGTCGCCGCGTTCGCACCGGACGAAGCGGCCGTGCGGGCGATGGTCTCCACGGTGATCCGCCCGACGCCGACGGCGCCGCTGTTCATCCTGGGCCAGGGCGTCGGCGGGCTGGTGGCGGCGCGGGCGGCGGAGGACGGCGCCGCGCCGGCTGGGGTGATTCTGAGCAGCCCCGCGCTCGACGGCCGCGGCGGCGGGGCGACCACGGCGCTGGAGATGATGGTCTTTGGGCATCGGCGGGTGGCCGGCGCCCGGGCCTGGCGGCGGGATGGCCCCGACGACTTCGCCGCCGGCCTGACCCACGATCCCTGGCGCGGGCGCGCCTCGCGCCTGTGGCAGACCGCCAACCCCGATTTGCGCATGGGCGGACCGAGCATCGCCTGGATCAGCGCCTTCAACGCCGCCGCCGACCAGGCCCGGGAGGGGCTGAAGGCCATCGACCGGCCCGTGATCGTCCTGGAAGGCGACGCCGCCAAGGGTTGCCGCACCCTGCCCCGCTGCGAGGCGCGGGCCTTTCCCGGCGGCGGGGCGAAGCTGGCGCTGGAGCGCGATCCTGTGCGTTCGGCCTGGCTGGAGGCGGTGGACGGCTTCATCCGCGCCCAGCTGGCGTCGCCGACCGCCGGTTGACGACGCTTTCCAAGCCGGCGGCGGCTCTGTAGCGTCCCGGCAACAAGAACGCGCTTCGTTTTTTCGTGTTCAGAACAGTTCTGGGAGGTTCCCCGCGCATGTCGCGCGCCTTTGATCCCGCCGACGCCAACCGCTCCGTCTTCGACGCGCTGCTGGACGCGGCCCGCCGCTATGGGCCCAAGAAGCCGATCCTGGAGGACCAGGAACGCAATCCGCTGAGCTACACCGACCTGATCCGGGCCAGCTTCGCCCTGGGCCGCAAGATCGCCGGCATGACCGAGACGGGCGAGCACGTGGGGCTGCTGCTGCCGTCGAGCTCGGCGGCCACGGTGACCTTCTTCGGCCTTCACGCCTTCGGCCGCACGCCGGCGATGCTGAATTTCACGGCCGGCATCCGCAACCTGCGGGCGGCGGTGAAGCTGGCCGGGGTCAGGCGGGTGCTGACCTCGCACCGGTTCATCGAACAGGGCAAGCTGCACGACCTGGTGGACGCGCTGGAGGAGACCTGCGCGATCACCTACCTGGAAGACGTGCGGGCCACCATCGGAACGGCCGACCGCCTGTTCGCCCTGGCCGCCTCCCTGGCGCCCAAGCGTTTCCGGGCGGACTCCAAGCCCGACGACACGGCGGTGATCCTGTTCACCTCCGGCAGCTTCGGCGCGCCGCGCGGGGTAGTGCTGTCGCAGCGGAACATCCTGGCCAACGTCGCCCAGATCGCCGCCCATATCGACCTCGACCCGGCCTGGGTGATGTTCAACCCCCTGCCCGTCTTCCATTGCTTCGGCCTGACCGGCGGGGTCTTCCTGCCGATCCTGACCGGCATGAAAGCGTTTCAGTATCCCAGTCCCCTGCACGTCAAGCTGATTCCGCCCCTGATGAAGGACTCCAAGGCCAGCATCCTGCTGGCCACGGACACCTTCGTGAACCAGTACGCGCGGGCGGCCGATCCGGGAGACTTCTCGACCCTGAAGTTCGTGGTCTGCGGCGCGGAAAAGGTGCGCGAGGAGACCCACGCCCTGATCCGCGAGCGGTTCGGTCCGATCCCGCTGCTGGAGGGCTACGGCGCCACCGAGGCCTCGCCGGTGATCGCGGTGAACAAGCCGAACGACAACCGCCCCGGTACGGTGGGCGGCCTGCTGCCCGGCATGGAGACCCGCATCGAGCCTGTGGAGGGCATCCCCCGCGGCGGCCGCTTCTATGTGCGCGGGCCCAACGTCATGGCCGGCTATCTGAACGAGGGCGGCGCCATCGAGCCCCCGCCGGGCGGGTGGCACGACACCGGCGACGTGGTGGAGATGACCGAGGACCAGTGGATCACCATCCTCGGGCGGGTGAAGCGCTTCGCCAAGATCGGCGGCGAGATGGTGTCGCTGACCGCCGCCGAGGACCTGGCCACCAACCTCTGGCCCGAGGCGCGCCACGCGGTGATCTCCCTGCCGGATTCCAAGAAGGGCGAGCGCCTGGTGCTGGTCACCGACCGCTCGGACGCCGAGGTGGACAAGCTGGTCACCCACGCCAAGCGCCTGGGCGCGCCGGACCTGGCGGTGCCGCGGCGGATCGTCAAGGTGCCGGAGGTGCCGGTGCTCGGATCAGGCAAGACCGACTACGTCGCCATCCAGAGGATGGCGGAGATGGAGGCCAAGGCCGCCTGATCATCAAAGGGGGACTTCAAACGATGGATCGACTGAACGCCTGGTCGCCGCGGGTGCTGAGCCTGCTGCGGATCATCACCGCCCTGCTGTTCATGGAGCACGGCCTGATGAAACTGTTCCACTTCCCGGCCCCGCAGCCGGGCGCGCCCGATCCGTTGCCCACCATCCTGCTGGTGGCGGCGATCCTCGAGGTGGGCGGCGGCGCCCTGCTGACCCTGGGCCTCTTCACCCGCGCGGCGGCCTTCATCTGCTCGGGCGAGATGGCCGCGGCCTATTTCCTGGTCCACGCCAAGAGCGGCCCCTGGCCGGCCCTGAACGGCGGCGACGACGCCATCCTGATGTGCTGGGTGTTCTTCTATCTGGTGTTCGCCGGCGGCGGGGCCTGGAGCGTCGACGCCCTGGTCCGCAAGCGGGCCTAGAGGACCTGGCGCGCGTGACCGCCGGGACCCGGCTGGCGCTCTGGCGGCCACGCGTGCTCAGCCTGCTGCGGATCATCGCGGCCCTGCTCTTCATGGAGCACGGGCTGATCAAGCACTTCCACTTTCCGGCCCGGCATGGGGCGCCCGTCCCCCTGCCGCCGACGCTGTTCATCGCCGCCACCATCGAGGTGATCGGCGGCGGCCTGCTGGCGCTGGGGCTCTTCACCCGTCCGGTCGCCTTCCTGTGCGCCGGCGAGATGGCGATGGCCTACTTCGGGTTCAACAACAAGATCGGGCCCTGGCCCGCCCTGAACCTGGGCGACGTGACGATCCTGTTCTGCTGGATCTTCCTCTACCTGTTCTGCGAGGGCGGCGGGGCGTGGAGCCTGGACGCCCTCAGGCGGCGGCTCGGCCGCGCCTGAACGGCGGCGCTTGCCTTCCGTGGCGGGCGGATGATCCCATGGGGCCATGGACCTGACCCGAGAGGCCGAGGCCTGGCGGCGCGACGGCGCCGTGCTGGTCAAGAACGCCCTGGACGCCGCGGCGCTGGGCGAACTGCAGGCAGCCTATGACTGGAGCCTGGCCAACCCCGGCCCCGGCGCCTCGCGCATTCGCCAGAAGACCGAGGGGCTGTTCTACCAGGACCTCTACAATCCCGGCTGCGCGGCGGCCTACGGCCCGCGCCTGGCGGCCGCCGGCGTGGCGCCGCTCGTCTCGGCGGTGTGGGGCTCGCCGGACGTCTGGTTCATGTACGAGCAGGTGTTCCTGAAAGAGGGCGGCGAGACGCGGCGCACCCCCTGGCACCAGGATTCCTCCTACCTGGCGGTGGCCGGCGAGGACCTGATGGTGATGTGGATCAGCTTCGATCCGGTGGCGGCCGAGGACGCCCTGGAGTTCGTCCGCGGCTCGCACCGGGGCGCGCTCTACAACGGCTCCAGCTTCGACGTGGACGACGACACCGCGCCCCTGCACGCCACGGACGCCGTGCCGCGCCTGCCCGACATCGAGGCCGACCGCGCCGCCTTCGACATCGTCTCCTGGCCCACCGAGCCCGGCGACGTGATCCTCTTCCACCCGGCCGCCCTGCACGGCGGCGCGGCGACCCATCCGGGCGGGCGGCGGCGCACCCTGACCCTGCGATTCTTCGGGCAGAGGTCCCACTACGACCGGCGGCCCGGGCCCGCCGGCCCCCGCGTCCCCGGCTTTCACGACCGCATGACCCAGGGCGCGCCGTTCCGGCACGAGAGCTTCCTGAAGCTGGCGTGAGGCGGAAATCCGGGATCAACTGGCTGGCGGGACGGTGCCGAAGCGCGCCTGGAAGTCCGGCGCCGCGTTCTCGCGCGGGAACGGCGATGGGGGTGTCGCAACGCCGAGGAAGTCGCACAGCGGCCCCCAGCCTTCGGCGACGTCGAAGACGAGCAGCCGTTCGGCGGGAACCTCGTGCATCACCTGCTGGGTGTAGCGTTCGAAACGCGCGATCGTGAACGCCTCGTCCCGGGGGTCCTCGAGGATGTCGAAGCCGATTTCGCGAAGGCTGGCGGCCTTCAGCCTCGCGGCCCGGTCGGCGTGTTCGGACACCGCCGCCTTTGCGGCGCGATTATGTCCCAAAGGGGCCTCGGCCCACACGGTGGCGACGGACGAGCGATACCAGCTCCGCGCGTCCCGCACGGTCAGGATGACCCGGGCCTGTGGGTAGGCGCACATGAGCTTGCGGTAGTAGAGGCAGGCCGGCATGTCGACCGCGGACGAGAAGCCGGCGAACATCGTCTCCCAGTCGGGCGGCTCGCCCGCCGCGGCCTGCTCCCAGAGCGCCCGTTGCGGTTCGTATTCCGGCTTGATGAACTCCAGCATGTGAAAGCAGGGGCCGAAGCCCAGCTGTTCGAGTGCGAATTTCAGCGACAGGGTGCCGGTGCGCGACAGCCCGGCGCCGATGACGTCCAGCGTCATGGCGAGCTCCCGTTCGGCCGCCGATCATAGCCGGGGCCGACGGGAAGCAGAAGGCGAATTTCCACCCTAGGTGGAGGCGAGACCGGCACCCGTCGGTGATCTCTACCCGAGCCGCCGCCCCCTGCCCGCTACCACCACTTCTCCGGACGGGCCTTGAAGGCCGCGGCCTTTTCGAGGGCGCCGCCGAGGGAGAACAGGGTGCCTTCGTCGAGGGCGCGGCCGATCAGTTGCAGGCCCAGCGGCAGCCCCTGGGCGTCCACGCCGCCGGGCAGGCTCATGCCGGGCAGGCCGGCCAGGTTCACCGTCACCGTGAAGATGTCGTTCAGGTACATCGCCACCGGGTCGGAACTGTTCTCGCCCAGCCCGAAGGCCGCCGAGGGGGCGGTGGGGGTCAGGAGGGCGTCGACCTTGCCGAAGGCCTGGGTGAAGTCGTCGGCGATGCGGCGGCGCACCTTCAGCGCCTTGAGGTAGTAGGCGTCGTAGTAGCCGGCCGACAGCACATAGGTGCCGATCAGGATGCGCCGCTTGACCTCGTCGCCGAAACCGGCGGCGCGGGTCTCCTCGTAGACGTCGGTCAGGCTGCCGCCGTCGCCGACGCGCAGGCCGTAGCGCATGCCGTCGTAGCGGGCGAGGTTCGACGACGCCTCGGCCGGGGCGATGATGTAGTAGGCCGGCAGGGCGTACTTGGTGTGCGGCAGGGAGACTTCGACGATCTCGCAGCCGGCGTCCTTCAGCCAGTCGATGCCCTGGGCCCACAGGGTCTCGATCTCGGCGGGCATGCCGTCGACCCGGTATTCCTTGGGCACGCCGATGCGCAGGCCCTTGACCGACTTGCCCACGAAGCTGGGGAAGTCCGGAACCTCGACGGGCAGACTGGTGGAATCCTTGGGGTCATGGCCGCTCATGGACTTCAGCAGGATGGCCGCGTCCTCGACCGTGCGGGCGATCGGCCCGGCCTGGTCGAGCGACGAGGCGAAGGCGATGACGCCCCAGCGCGAGCAGCGGCCGTAGGTCGGCTTGATGCCGACGGTGCCGGTGAAGGCGGCCGGCTGGCGGATGGAGCCGCCGGTATCCGTGGCCGTGGCGCCCAGCGCGATGTTGGCCGCCACCGAAGAGGCCGAGCCGCCGGACGAGCCGCCGGGCGTCAGCTTGCGGTTCGAGCCCTTGGACCGCCAGGGATTGACCACGGGTCCGCAGGCGCTGGTCTCGTTGGACGAGCCCATGGCGAACTCGTCCATGTTGAGCTTGCCCAGCATCACGGCCCCGTCGCGCCAGAGGTTGGCGGTGACGGTGGATTCGTAGGTGGGCCGGAAGTTCTCCAGAATCCGCGAGCAGGCGGCCGAGCGGTCGCCCTCGGTGCAGAACAGGTCCTTGATGCCCAGCGGGGCGCCTTCCAGGGGGCCGGCCTCGCCCTTGGCGATGCGGGCGTCGGCCTGGGCGGCCATGGCCAGGGCCTTTTCCGGCGTCTCGGCCACATAGGCGTTGAGGGCGCGGGCGCCTTCCATGGCGGTCAGGTGCGCCTGGGTGATCTCGGCCGACGAGAAGCGCCTGGCCTTCAGGCCCTCCAGCGCGTCCTTCAGGGTGATGTCGGTCAGGTCGCTCATCTATTCGACCACCTTGGGGACCACGAAGAAGCCCTTGTCGGACTTCGGGGCGTTGGAGAGCACGCGCGAGGCGTCGCCGCCGTCGGTAACCACGTCCTCGCGCATGGGCATGGGAACGTTGACGGCGGAGGTCATCGGCTCGACGCCGTCGGTGTCGACCTCGTTGAGCTGCTCGATCCAGGCCATGATGCCCGAGAGTTCCCGGGCCAGGGGCTCCAGGCGCTCCTCGGCCTCGCGGATGCGGGCGAGCTTGGCGACCTTGCGCACGGTGGCGGCGTCGATGGACATGGGGCTTCCGGAGGGCTCCAGCAGAGAAGGCGTGGGGTTACCCGTCCCCTGCCCTGTTTGACAAGTGCGGCGTTTGACAAACACCCCCCCGCGGCGGATGCGGGGCCATGGCCATTGTCGACATCACCGAACTTGCCGCCGCCCTGCCCAGGGGCGCCCCCGTGGTGGGCCTGGACCTGGGGACGAAGACCATCGGGGTGGCGGTGTCCGACACCTCGCTGATGATCGCCTCGCCCCTGGAGCTGATCCGCAAGAGCCAGTTCACCAAGGACGCCGAGGCCCTGTTCAAGGCCATGGACAGCCGCGGCGCGGGCGGGATCGTCATCGGCCTGCCGGTGAACATGGACGGGACCGAGGGCCCGCGCTGCCAGTCGGCCCGCGCCTTCGGCCGCAACCTGCTGCGTCTGAAGGACCTGCCCATCGCCTTCTGGGACGAGCGCCTGTCGAGCGTGGCGGTGAACCGGGTGCTGATCGACGAGGCCGATGTCACCCGCGCCCGGCGGGCCGAGCTCGTGGACAAGATGGCGGCGGCGTACATCCTGCAGGGGGCGCTGGACCGGATGGCGGGATAATAGAAGCATCCTGTCATCCCGGAATGCGCGCCAGCGCATATCCGGGACCGCCGAAAGCGCTGGAGGACCCAGGCGGCGGCAGTCGCCGGCGCATGCCGCGGTCCCGGATAAGTCGCTCTCGCGACTTTCCGGGATGACAGTTGGGTGGCGGCGCCCCTTCCCCCGGTCCTCAAAGCCCCCTAGAACGCCCCTTTAATGACATCCCCAGCCCCCGGCCTAGACGAGGTCCGCGCGCGGATCTTTCCGTTCCCGCGCCGTCACCTGTTGTCCGTCAACGATCTCGATCCGGTGCAGGTCAAGGACCTGCTGGATCTGGCCGACGGCTTCGTGGGCCTGAACCGGCAGACGGCCAAGAAGGTCGACCTGCTGAAGGGCCGCACGCTCATCAACCTGTTCTTCGAGGCCTCGACCCGGACCCAGAGCTCGTTCGAGCTGGCCGGCAAGCGCCTGGGCGCGGACGTGGTCAACATGAGCCCGCGCACCTCGTCGATCTCCAAGGGCGAGACCCTGATCGACACGGCGGTGACGCTGAATGCCATGCAGCCGGACATATTGGTGGTGCGCCACGCCTCGTCGGGCGCGGCCTCCCTGTTGTCCCAGAAGGTGAGCTGCAGCGTCGTCAACGCCGGCGACGGCCAGCACGAGCACCCCTCGCAAGCGCTGCTCGATGCGCTCTCCATGCGCCGGGCGTTCGGCCATATCGACGGGCTGAAGGTGGCCATCTGCGGCGACGTCCTGCACAGCCGCGTGGCGCGCTCCAACGTCGGCCTGCTGACCATGCTGGGGGCCGAGGTGCGGGTGGTTGGGCCGCCGACCCTGATGCCGGCCGACGTCGCCCGCTGGGGCGTCAGCGTCCATCACGACCTGCGCCAGGGCATCGAGGGCGTCGACATCGTCATGATGCTGCGCCTGCAGCTTGAGCGCATGCAGGGCGCCCTGGTGCCGTCGATGCGCGAATACTTCCGCCTGTGGGGCCTCGACCGCGAGAAGCTGGCCAAGGCCTCGCCCAATGTGCGGGTGATGCACCCCGGGCCGATGAACCGCGGCGTCGAGATCGACTCCGAGGTGGCCGACGACCTGGCCGTCAGCCTGATCCAGGACCAGGTGGAGATGGGCGTGGCCGTGCGCATGGCGATCCTCGCCTCCCTGGCCGCGCGCCTCGACAACCGATGAGCGCCCTCAAATCCGTCTGCGTGTTCTGCGGCTCCAGTCCCGGCGCCGACCCCGCCTATGAGGTCGCCGCGCGGGCCGCCGGCACGGCGATCGCCGGGCGGGGCCTGGCCCTGGTCTACGGCGGCGCCAAGGTCGGTCTGATGGGGGCGGTGGCCGACGCGGCCCTGGCGGCCGGCGGCGAGGTGTTCGGGGTCCTGCCCCGGGGGCTGGCGGCCAAGGAGCTGGCCCACACCGGCCTCACCCGCCTGGAGGTCGTGGAGTCGATGCACGAGCGCAAGGCCCGGATGGCCGAGCTGTCGGACGCCTTCCTGACACTACCCGGCGGCATCGGCACCCTGGAGGAGATCTTCGAGGTGTGGACCTGGGGCCAGCTGGGCTTCCATGCCAAGCCGGCCGGGTTCCTGAACATCGCCGGCTTCTACGATCCCCTGCGCGGCTTCCTGAATCACATGACCGACCAGGCCTTCCTGAAGGCCCTGCACCGGGACATGGCCATCTTCGGCGAGACGCCGGACGCCATCCTGGACGCCTTTGACGCCTACCAGCCCCCCGTCGTCGACAAATGGATGGAGCGCGAGCAGCTCTGATGACCAGCGCCAGACACGCCGCCCCCATCGCCTTCATCAACGCGCGCCTGGTCGACCCCGAGACGGGCTACGACGGCCCCGGCGCGCTGCTGGCCGAGAACGGCGTCATCGCCGCGGTGACGCACGAGGTGGGCTTCGCCGATCTGTCGCCCGAAATCCGGGTGGTGGACTGCAACGGCCACCTGCTGTGCCCCGGCCTCGTCGACCTCCGGGTCAAGACCGGCGAACCGGGCAACGAGCCCAAGGAGACCCTGAAGTCCGCCGCCCGCGCCGCCGCCGCCGGGGGCGTCACCTCCATCGCCGTGCAGCCCGACACCGACCCGGTGATCGACGACCCCTCGGTGGCCGACTTCATCCTGCGCCGGGCGCGCGACATCGAGCTGGTGCACGTCTATCCCGCCGGGGCGGCGACCAAGGGGCTGAAGGGCCAGGGCATGGCCGAGATCGGCCTGATGCATGACGCCGGCTGCGTCTACGTCACCGACGCCGACCGGCCGATCGTCGATTCCAAGGTGTTCCGCCGGGTGCTGTCCTACGCCTCGGCGCTGGGGGTGCTGGTGGCGCACCGGCCGGCCGATCCGTGGCTGAGCGACGGCGCCGCCGCCACCGAGGGCGAGTTCGCCGGACGCATGGGCCTGCCCGCCGCGCCGGTGGCGGCCGAGACCATCATGCTGGAGCGCGACATCGCCCTGGCCGAGCTGACCGGGGCGCGGCTGATGGTCGACCAGATCAGCGCCGCCCAGCCGCTGGAGAGCCTGGCGCGCGGCAAGGCCCGGGGGGTGAAGTTGATCGCCACGGCCTCGATCAACCACCTGTCGTTCAACGAGCTCGACATCGGCGACTACCGCACCTTCTGCAAGCTGACCCCGCCCCTGCGCGCCGAGAGCGACCGCGTCGCGCTGATCGAGGCGGTGGCGTCGGGCCTGGTGGACATCATCGTCTCGGCCCATGCCCCGGCGCCGGCCGAGGACAAGCGCCTGCCCTACGACGAGGCGGCGCCGGGCGCGGTGGGTCTGGAGACGCTGCTGCCGGCCCTCCTGACCCTCTATCACGAGGGGCACGCGCCCCTGGCGACGCTGATCAAGGCCGTGACCCTGGCCCCCGCCCAGGCCATCGGCCTGCCGGCCGGGCGGCTCAGTCCCGGCGCCCCGGCGGACCTGGTGCTGTGCGACATCGAGGCGCCGCGCCTGATCGACGCCGCCGAACTGATCTCCAAGTCCAAGAACTCCGCCTTCGACGGGCGGCGCCTGCAGGGCCGGGTGCTGATGACCCTGGTGGACGGGCGGGTGGTGTTCGAGGCTTGACGGACGACAGTGAGGCGGCCTTGCGCCCCCTCCGTCAGCCCGCTTTGCGGTCTGCCACCTCCCCCGCATCGCTGCGCCCACAGGGGAGGAGAAGAGGC
>Ga0265327_10000165_pt1 | contig 142199 bp, 80 predicted proteins | sample 41621metaG_FD_202089 | JGI IMG/M metagenome (GOLD analysis project Ga0265327, IMG submission 202089) | Rhizosphere microbial communities from Carex aquatilis grown in University of Washington, Seatle, WA, United States - 4-16-21 metaG | ecosystem: Host-associated > Plants > Roots > Rhizosphere... | reverse complement strand
CCAATGGGAGCGGGCCGCACGGCTATGTCGGGGGTTTGACGCTTTCGTCGTCGAAGGTACCGGCCGCTAGGTGGGAATCGCCGGCAGGCCTGAGCACTCTGGCGCCGACTCCACGGGCCGCGCGGTCCGAGCCTTGAATATGGCATACCCACGAAGGTGAAACACCAAGCGAATGTCCGGTATGCCAGCTGTTTGACATAGTCCGATTTGTCGTTCTGCTGTAACGCAAACAGGCACGATAACGATTCAAAATAGTGGTCTCGGTCCGGTATCCCGGCTGGGACTTACCCACAGGCGTGAAATAACATGAGGTGCCGTCCTAGACGTTTAGAGTCGACTATTCGAAGTACTGCCGAGGGTGAGTGCCGTGAGATCTAATCGGTACCCGTAGCTGAGAAGTGAGGAGTGGTCAGACCTATGGCGCGGGCCCACCACCAATCTCAGACGCTGGGAGGAGTGGACGAGTCTTTCGAGGTTCTGCCACTGACCGCAGCGCAGCGAGGTATGTGGTTTGCCGAGACGCTGTCGCCTGACTATTCGGTCAATATTGCGCAGTACGTCGATATCCACCATGAAGTCGGCGGCCTCGACTATGACCTGCTGGAACGGTGCGTCTACGACATCGGCCGGATCAGCGAGTTCGGTTACATCCGGTTGGCCGAGGTCGACGGTGTACCGGTTCAATATGTCGATTTCGATTTCGATCAGCGTGTCGAGGTTCTGGACTTCCGGGATGAGCCCGATCCGGCTGCGGCGGCGATGGCCTGGATGCAGGCGGAATATCGGCGGCCGGTCGATCTTCTGAACGATCAATACATCGTTATTAACATTCTCAAGATCACTGATGAGCGCACCTTCTGGTACAGCCGCGCACACCACATCATCCTCGACGGGTATGCGGCGCTGTCAATGATTCATCGTGCGGTCGATCGGTATAACGCGATCCGCCGCGGCGAAGAGCCCAAGGACAAGCCGTCGGCGACGATGGCCGAGATCGTCGAATATGAGGACGCCTACCAGCGCAGTTCCCGTCGCGAGACCGATCGCGACCACTGGCTGGCACGGGTATCGGATCTTCCGGAGCGGGTGACCCTTTCCCGGGCAGGAACTTCCGCGCCGCTGACGTTCGACAATCTCGTGTCGAGTCAGGCGCTGGAGCGGTCCACGCAGGCCCGGCTCGAGGCGCTGGCGGGTGAACTGAACAGCTCGCTCGCCGTGTTGTTGACGGCCGCCTTCGGCGCCTATCTGTCGCGGATGAGCGATATCGACGACATCGTCATGAGCTTGCCGGTCACCGGACGCGCGACCGCCAAGATCAAGCAGTCCGGTGGCATGGTCTCGAACGTGCTGCCGATCCGGTTGCGTGATGCGCAGTCGAAGACGGTTCGCGAACTGATCACCAACGCCCAGCTGGAGTTGACCGGTGCCCTGCGGCATCAGCGGTATCGCTCGGATGACATTCGCCGGGACGCGGGTCTGGATGCGAATTCGGTGTCGTTCGGCCCGATCATCAACATGGTGTTCTTCGATGAGCAGGTCGCAATCGACGGCACTGAGATGGAGTACCGGATCCTGACCTCCGGCACCCTCGAGGATCTGCTGATCAATCTGTATCAGGCCAGTCCGCAGGCCCCGCTGTTCATCGATCTGCATGGCAATCCGGGGTTGTACAGCCAAGATGAGCTCAACGCACTGCATGGCCGGTTCCTGCAGTTCTTGGAACATTGTCTGGCAGAGGACTCCCTGGATCTGCTGGTCGCGGATGTTCCGCTACTCACCGAAGCCGACGAGCGGTTGTTGGCGTCGCTGCCCGAACCGGACACGGCGCCGGAGGTTCTGCGCCCGACGCTGGTCACGCGGTTCGACGAGGTCGTGGCGCAATATGCGGATCGGCCGGCGGTCTCGGACGCGCAGGGGACCACGCTGCGCTATCGCGAGCTGGATGCTCAGTCCGACGCGGTCGCGGCCGCGCTGCGAGCCCGAGGGGTCGGTGAGGGCAATCTGGTCGGGATTGCCACTGACCGCGACGCCGGTCTGGTCGTGGCGATTATCGGGGTACTCAAGGCCGGGGCGGCGTATCTGCCGCTCGATACCACCAACCCCGCCGATCGGTTGAGTTTCATCGTCGAGGACGCCGCCCCGGCGTGCGTGATCGTGTCTGACGGAGAACGGCCGGAGTGGGCCGGCGCCAGCCCCGTCGTCGAGCTGGCGAGTCTGCACGCCGGAGGAGCGGGAGCCCGACCGCGGGGCCCGGCCACGTCCGGCGCAAGCGCCTATGTGATCTATACGTCGGGGTCGACGGGGGCGCCGAAGGGTGTGGAGATCGCGCACCGCAATGTGATGGCGTTGTTGGATGCGGCCGGCGAGGATTTCGATTTCGCGGCGACCGATGTGTGGTCGGTGTTTCATTCGTACGCGTTCGATTTCTCGGTGTGGGAGTTGTTCGGGCCGTTGATGTCTGGTGGCCGTGCGGTGATTGTGGACCGGGCGGTGGCGCGGGCGCCGGCGGAGTTTTTGAAGCTGCTCTCGCGTGAAAAGGTCACCGTGGCGTCGCTGACGCCGTCGGCGTTCAGCATTCTGGCCGATACGCGTCGGCGGGGGTCGGTGCCGTTGTGGTTGCGGTACATCGTTTTCGGTGGTGAGGAGTTGCGGTTCGACGAGGTTGATCGCTGGTATGAGGCGTTCGGCGATCGGGTTGCGCTGGTCAACATGTATGGCATCACTGAGACGACGGTGCATGTGACCTTCCGGCCGCTGGACCCGGAGTTGGTGCGTGACCAGAATGCGAGTCTGATCGGCCGGCCGCTGCCGTCGTTGGGTCTGCGGGTGCTCGATCGGCGGTTGCGGCCGGTGCCCGAGGGCGCGGTCGGCGAAATCTACGTCCTCGGCGGCCAACTCGCGCAGGGTTATCGGAACCGGCGGGAGTTGACAGCGACACGTTTCGTCGCCGGCACCGATGGCGCCCGGATGTATCGCACGGGGGATCTGGGGCGCCGTATCGGCGATGACGTTCAGTACATGGGGCGGGCTGATACCCAGGTCCAGTTGCGCGGTTTCCGGGTGGAGCTCGGTGAGGTCGAGTCGGCGTTGCGGGCGGTCGATGGGGTGACGGCCGCGGCGGCGACGGTGTTCGAGGCTCCCAATTCCGGCGGCGCCAAGTTGATTGGCTATGTGAGCCTTGAGCCGGACAGCGTGCTGGACGAGTCGATGATCCGGGAAGCGGTGCGTTCGCACGTGCCCGGCTACATGGTGCCCGACATCGTCATGCTCATCGACGAGTTGCCGCTGACGGCCAACGGCAAACTCGATCACAAGGCATTGCCCTCAGCGAAATTCGCTCGCGACGAACGGGTCGCCTACGTGGCGCCGTCCACCCCGCGGGAGATCGAGGTCGTCGGAATCGTCGAGCAGGTGCTCGGTGTCACGCCGATCGGCATGCAGGACAACATCTTCACCCTCGGCGCCGATTCGTTGACGGCCGCCCGTCTCGCCTCGCGGCTGCGGACCATCGCCGGCCTGGAGGTGTCGCTGGCCGATGTCTTCGAGAGCAGTACGCTCGGCGACGTCATCCGCGCCGCGAGGCCGGTGGCCGCCGGTGGCGTCGCCCGGCCGCCACTGGCGCCGGTCGTGCGGCCGGCGCAGGTGCCGCTCTCGTTGAGTCAGCAGCGAGTGTGGTTCATCAATCGGCTCGATCCGGCTTCCGGTGCATACAACATCCCCGGCGCGGTGCGACTGGGCGCGGGCGTGGATGTCGATGCGCTGCGCCGGGCGATCGAGGACGTCGTCGGCCGGCATGAGCCGCTGCGCACCACCTTCCCGGATCGAGATGGCGAGACGTTCCAGCTGATCCACACGCCCGAGGCGGCGACCGCCGCCGGGGTGTTCGACGTTGCCACGGTGACCGAGGATGAACTCGAGGATCGGATCGGCGAGTTCGCCGTCACCGGGTTCGATCTGGCCACCGAATACCCGTTGCGGGCGCGGCTGCTGCGCGTGCGGGGGACCGGCGGATCCGCCGATGACCACGTGCTCGCGCTGGTGATGCATCACATCGTCGCCGACGGCGCTTCGTTGGGGCCGCTGATCGGCGACGTCATCATCGCCTACACCGCCCGGGTGCAAAACGCTGTGCCGCAATGGCATCCGTTGCCGGTACAGTTCGCCGACTTCTCGTTGTGGCAGCGCCGGGTGTTGGGCGAGGACGACGATCCGAAGTCGTTGGCCGCCCGACAGGTGTCTTTCTGGCGCGAAGAGCTCAAGGGCATGCCCGAGCTGATCACCCTGCCCACCGACCGGCCGCGCCCGAGCCGACCCACTGGCGCCGGCAAGTACGTCGACACCATGCTCGACGAGGAGACGGTGGCCGGACTTCGGGCGTTGGCCGCCGAGCACGGCGTCACGATGTTCGCGGTCTTCCATACGGCGCTGGCGGTACTGCTGTCGAAGCTGAGCGGTGCCAACGATTTCGCGATCGGCACCGCCATTGCCGGACGCGACGAGCCCGAGCTCGCTCATCTCGTGGGCATGTTCGTCAACACGGTCGTGCTGCGGACCCGGGTGGAGCCCGATTCCAGCCTGGAAAGCCTGCTGGACGCGGCGCACCACACCCGCGCGCAGGCGCTGAGCAACGCCGACGTGCCCTTCGAACAGATTGTTGCCGCGGTCGACGCCCGCCGATCCCGTTCGCACTCACCGCTGTTCCAGGTCGAGCTGGTTCTGCAGCACGATCAGGTCGTCCATCTGCTGGACCGGGAATCGACCGTCGGCCTCATCGATGCCCGACCGCCGTTCGCCAAGTACGACCTGTCGCTGAGCGTCATCGAGTTCGGCGACACCGGGCAGCACGCGAATCAGATCGCGCTCGGATTCTCCTATGCCGAAGACCTTTTCGACCGCGGCACCATCGAACGATTCGCGCGCTACTTCCACGACGTGCTGGCGCGGATGACCGAGGCCGTCGATCAGCGCGCCGACGTCTCGCTGGACAGCCTCGTCCGATTCCCGGACGCCGAGCTCGATGTGGTGCGTGGGTGGTCGCGCGGCGCGGACGTCGATGTTCGGGCCGCGGCACTGCCGGAACTGCTCTTGGCGGGTTATGCCACGGATCCGACTGCGACCGCGCTCGTGTCGGGCGATCGAAACGTGTCGTACGCGGAGTTCGGCGCTCGGGTCAATGGACTCACCAGAGAGTTGATCGCGGCCGGCGTCGGCCCCGATGTGGCTGTTGCGGTGTGCATTCCGCGTTCGGTGGAGATGCTGGTGGCCATTCACGCGATCATCATCGCGAGTGGCCAGTACGTGCCCGTGGACACCGAGGCGCCGGCCGACCGGGTCGAATACATGCTCGATACCGCCAGGGTCGCCGTCGTGCTGATCGGACCGGGTGAGACGCATCCGATCGCCGCTCACCTGGGCGACCGGGCCACCGCGCTGGTGGTCGACGCGTCGTCGGAGATCGATCCCGCGACCGGTGCGGCTGCCGCTGCCGAGCGGTCGGCCGCCCTGACGCCCGATCACGCCGCGTACACCATCTTCACCTCCGGCTCGACCGGAAAGCCCAAGGGCGTCACGGTGTCTCACCGCGCGATCATCAATCGTCTCGACTGGATGCAGCGCCTGTATCAGTTGACGCCGACCGATGTGGTGCTGCAGAAGACCCCGATCACGTTCGACGTATCGGTATGGGAACTGTTGTGGCCCTTCGTCGTCGGTGCACGACTGGTGATCGCCGAGCCCGGCCGTCACGGCGATCCCGGCTATCTCGCCGATACGATTGCGACCGAGCGGGTCTCGACGCTGCATTTCGTGCCGTCGATGCTGTCCACGTTCGCGGATGTTCTCGGGTCGTCTCGCCTTGCCGACCTCACGTCGGTTCGGCGGCTGTTCACTTCGGGCGAGGCGCTGTCGGCGGCGACTGCGCAGGACGTGATGTCGGCGCTCCCTGCGATCGGGCTGCACAACCTCTACGGGCCGACCGAAGCCGCGGTCGATGTCACCGAGTACCGGGTGTCGGCATCGGATACGCAGGTGCCGATCGGTCGCCCGGTGCAGAACACCGGCACGTATGTCCTCGATCACCGGCTGCGGCCACTACCGGTCGGCGTTCCGGGCGAGCTGTACCTGAGCGGGGTGCAGCTGGCCCGCGGCTACGCATCGCAGAGCCGACTGACGGCTGAGCGGTTCGTGGCGAGTCCGTTCGGCGCGCCGGGAACGCGGTTGTACCGCACCGGCGATCTCGCCGTCTGGGACGCCGCCGGCCGGATCGAATACCTGGGCCGCAACGACTTCCAGGTCAAGCTCCGCGGCCAGCGACTCGAACTCGGCGAGATCGAATCGGCGCTGATGGCGGTGCCGGGCGTCGTACACGCCGCGGCGACGGTCGCCGATCTGGCCGGCGGACAGAGCCTGGTCGCGTACTACTCACCGGCTACGGTCGCGCCGGAAACCGTTCGGGCGCATATCGTCGAGCACCTTCCGGAGTTCATGGTGCCGTCGATCTGGATGCCGCTGGATGCGATGCCGGTCAGTTCGGCGGGCAAGGTCGATCGGCGAGCCTTGCCCGAACCGGTCGTGGCCACAGCCCCGTTCGTCGGTCCCCGCACCGATGTCGAGGCCGTCATCGCCGGCGTGTACGCGGACGTCCTCGGTGCCGAGCGGGTCAGCGTCGTCGAATCGTTCTTCGACCTCGGTGGCAACTCGCTCAGCGCGACCAAGGTGGCTGCTCGGTTGTCGGCCGAACTCAACGTCGAGGTACCGGTGGTCGCGATCTTCGATGCGCCTTCGGTCGAGGCGATGGCCGAACTCGCCGGCCAGATGGACACCCCGCACCGCCGGCCGCCGCTGGTTCCTGCCGAGCGCGGAGCGACCGCGCCGCTGTCGAGTGTGCAGCGCAGCATGTGGCTGCTGAACCGCGCCGATCCCGCCTCGCCCGTCTATAACCTGGCGATGGCACTTCGTCTGACCGGCGACCTGGATCGGTCCGTGATCCAGCGCTCGATCGAGGATCTCATCGGCCGACACGAGGCGCTGCGCACCAAGTACCCGATGGTCGACGGCCAGCCGATGCAGGTGGTGCTGGAACCGACCGAGGCGCTTGGGCTGATCGAGCGACCCGTCGTCGAGGCCGGCAGTGATCCCGCATCGGTGATCGCGGAATTCACCGGGCGGGGTTTCGACGTCACGGTGGCACCGCCGCTGCGGCTGATGCTGCTGGCGCTGGCGCCCGACGAGCACATCCTGGTGTTCGTGGTCCACCACATCTCCGCCGACGGTTCGTCGATGCTGCCGCTGGCGACCGACATCATGACCGCGTACTCAGCCAGAGTTCGCGACGCCGAGCCGGGCTGGCGGCCGCTGGAGGTCCAGTACGCGGACTACGCCGTATGGCAGCGCGGCTGGCTCGACACCGTCGGAGCCGACGACATCAGCGAAGAGAAGCGCCAGCTGGACTACTGGGTGACGCGCCTCGCGAACGCGCCCGCCAAGCTCGAGCTGCCGTCGGATCGGGTCCGGCCCCGGACCCCGAGCTTCGCCGGCGGCGAGGTGACGTTCGAGGTCGGCTCGGACCTGGTGCGCAAGCTCGACGCGGTCGCACGGCACAGCAACTCGACCGTCTTCATGGTCATGCAGGCCGCGCTGGTGGTGCTGCTGAGCCGGCTCACCGCGCAGCACGACATCGTCGTCGGCACGCCTTTCGCCGGGCGCGGTCAGCCGCAGCTCGAGGGTGTCATCGGCATGTTCGTCAACACCCTGGCGCTGCGCACCCAGCTGCAGGACGACGAGAAGTTCGCCGAACTGCTGCAGCGTGTCCGCGACGACGACCTGACCGACATGGCCAATGCCGATGTGCCGTTCGATACCATCGTCGCATCGGTGCTGCAGTCGCCACCGACCAGCTACAACCCGATCTACCAGGTGATGTTCGCCTACCAGAACTTCACCGTCCCGACCCTTGACCTGGAGAACCTGACGATCACCCCGGTTTCCGAACAGCTGACCACCGCCAAGGTGGATCTGCAGCTCACGGTGTTCCCCGGTGACGCCGGCGGATTCGCTGCGACGGGCGACGGCTCCATGAAGGGTCAATTGATCTACGCGGCCGACCTGTTCACTCAGAACACCGTCGAGCTGTACGCACAGCGCTATCTGCGGGTGCTCGAAGAGGTCTCGGACAATCCGCATGTCCTGGTCGGCGACATCTCCATCGCCACCGAGTCGGAGGCCGCCGATCAGCGATCGGGAGCGCGAGCGGCGAACGGGCACCAGTTGCTGCCGCTGTCCGAACTCGTTCGCCTCGCGGCGAGCACAGTGCCGGACGAGGTCGCGACCAGTCACAACGGCACCGATGTCACGTTTGCGGTGTTGTCGTCGATTAGCGATGCGATGGCCGGCTCGCTGCCGGATGCCGATTCGGCCCTGACGACGGCCTTGATGAGCTTGATCCCCGAAGTGGCCGCGTCCGGGCCGGAGATGCTCGGGGAGGTGCTGGGGCAGCTTCGAGCCAACGCGGCGATGGCCGTGGGCGACGCGGCGAAGAATGAGCTAAGGACATCTACGAGCGAAGGAATGACTCAGACGTGACTGATGATGTCGACTCGATGACTTCCGACATGTCACGTACTTGGGGCTCCCGTCCTTCCACCCTCGCACTGCTCACCTTCGCGGCCGGCGCCACGCCAGAAGCGACCGCGGTGGATGCCGTGGCCGGTCCGATTACCTTCGCCGCGCTGCATACGCGCGTGTCGGCGATGGCCGGGGTGTTCGAGGCGCAGGGCATGGACACCGAGGCGGCCGTCGGCGCCGGTATCACCCAGGCGCTCATGGCCCAGGGGACCGCGCCGAGCGACATCGCGGACGCGACCCAACGGGCGATCACGGCGGCGCGTAGTCGGGCGTTCGACGTCATCGGCAGCACCGACCTCGGGTCGCTGCCCGGGCTGTTCCGCTCGTCGGTGTCGCGGCACGGGCAGCGCACGGCCGTCACCGATGAACACGGCCGCAGCCTGACGTATGCCGAACTCGATGAGCAGTCGGATCGGTTGGCCGGGGCGCTGGTGGCTGTGGGTGCCGCGCCGGGCACATTGGTCGGTGTCTCTCTCCCGCGCAACGCGGACCTGATCATCGCTCTGGTCGCGATCGTCAAGACCGGAGCCGCATACCTGCCGATCGACCGGGGCCAGCCGCCGGCGCGGGTGCGCGCCATCGCCGACGATGCGTCGCCGCTGGTGCTGCTGGCCGACGACACGTTGGTCGGGGAGTGGAGTGACCTCGGTATCCGGGTGATCACCCCCGCAGATCTGATCGACGACTACGCCGCGGCCGTGGCTACCGTGCCGACGGGCGTGGTCGATGACCGGCTGCCGGCCTATCTGATCTACACCTCGGGCTCGACCGGCACCCCCAAGGGCGTGGTGATCGCGCATCGCGAAGTGGTGGCGCTGATGATCGCCGCGTGCGATGAGTTCGCGTTCAGCGAGCAGGACGTGTGGACGCTGTTCCACTCGTACGCCTTCGACTTCTCGGTCTGGGAGATCTGGGGACCGCTGCTGACCGGTGGCCGGCTGGTCGTGGTGGACCACGACACCACGCGCGACCCCGAGCGATTCGTCGACCTGTTGGCGGCCGAGCGGGTCACGGTGCTGAGCCAGACCCCGTCGGCGTTCTACCAACTGATCACCGCGCGCGGTCGCCGTCCGGTGGAACTCTCCTTGCGCTACATCGTGTTCGGCGGTGAGGCGCTCAGTTTCGAGCAGGTGCGTCGGTGGTTCGACGAGAACCCGACCGATCGCGCCGAGCTGGTCAACATGTACGGCATCACCGAGACGACGGTGCATGTCAGCTACCGGCCACTGGATCGCGCCACGGTCTCCGCGGGTGACGTGTCGTTCATCGGCCGGCCGCTGTCGTCCCTCGAGATCCACATTCTCGACAAGCGGCTGCGCCCGGTGCCCGAGGGTGTCATCGGTGAGATGTATGTGACCGGATCCCAAGTGTCCCAGGGATATCGGAACCGTGCTGGGCTGTCATCGGTGCGGTTCGTATCGAACCCGTTCGGTGCGCCCGGCACCCGGATGTACCGCACCGGTGACCTCGCGCGTCGCGTCGGCGACGACATCGAATACCTGGGCCGCGGCGATGCCCAGGTCCAATTGCGTGGTTTCCGAATCGAATACGGCGAGATCGAGGCCGCGCTGCTGGGGGTGCCAGGCGTCGTCGAGGCCGCCGTGAACGTTGTCGATATGAACGATCGCGGCGAGATTCTCGCCGGATACGTGGTCGTCGACGGCGAGGCCGAGTTCGATGCGCAGGAGATCCGGCGCCAGGTGAGCCGGGCCGTGCCGGAGTACATGGTCCCCGATGTGGTGACCACCGTCGACCAATTGCCGTTGACCCGCAACGGGAAACTCGATCGCGGTTCGTTGCCGCGGCCGGTTCTCGCCGCCGACGGTGAGATCGTGGCCCCGGAGGGCGAGACCGAAGAGACGCTGAAGGCGATCTTCCTCGAGGTGCTGGGACTCGACGAAATAAGTGTCACCGCATCGGTTTTCGATGTCGGTGGCAACTCGTTGCTCGCGGCCCGGATCGTCGGCCGCGCCGCGGAGACGCTCGGCGTCGACCTGACGGTGCGTGACCTGTTCGACGCGCCGTCAGTGCGTGAACTGGCAATCGCGGCCGGATCGAAACGCCCCGGCCTGCCGCCCGTCGTGGCGGTGGTCGAACGGCCCGAACTCCCGCCGCTGTCGCTGGCCCAGCAGCGGATGTGGTTCATCAACCGATTCGATCCGGCATCGCCGGCGTACAACATTCCGATGGTGCTGCGGCTGCAGGGCCCGGTCGACGAGCCCGCGCTGCGCGAGGCATTGATCGATGTCATGGACCGGCACGAGGTGCTACGTACGGTCTATCCGGCCGTCGACGGCGTTCCGTTCCAGCGGGTTCTCGGGCGCGGCGAGGCCGACCAGGAACTCGACTGGCGGGAGATGACTCAGGACGATCTCCCGGGCGTGCTGCTCGCCGGGTTCGATCTCACCGCCGAACTCCCGGTGCGGGTGCGGCTGGTGACGGTCTCCGACACCGACCGCATCCTGCAACTGGTCGTTCACCACATCGCTTGTGACGGTGAGTCTTTGGCGCCGCTGATGGCGGATCTGATCACCGCGTACTCGTCGCGGGCGAACCAGGTGGCACCGGTCTTCACGCCGCTGCCGGTGCAGATGGTCGACTACGCGCTCTGGCAGCAGCAGGTCTTCGGATCGGTGCACGACGAGTCCTCGTTGATCGGGGCTCAGCTGTCGTACTGGGCGCAGCAGCTGGCCGGCGTGCCCGATGTGCTCGAGCTGCCGGCTGACCGGCCGCGTCCGGCGGTCGCGTCGCAACACGGTGCACGGGTCGAATTCGAGGTGCCGGCTGAGCTTTCTGCGCGGGTCACCGGCATGGCCCGCGATCGCGGGCTGACGCCGTTCATGGTGGCTCACGCGGCGTTGGTGGTGCTGCTCGCCCGCTTGTCGGGAACGCAGGACATCGCCGTCGGTACCCCGATCGCCGGGCGCGGTCAGTCCGTGCTCGACCCGATGGTCGGCATGTTCGTCAACTCCCTGGTGCTGCGCACCGAGATCGATCAGCAGGCTGGGTTCACCGAGCTGCTGGAACTGGTGCGCCAGACCGATCTGGCGGCGTTCGCCAACGCCGATATCTCGTTCGAGGCGGTCGTGGAACGGGTCAACCCGGTCCGCTCTGAGGCGTATGCGCCGCTGGCCCAGGTGTGGCTGTCGTTCGATCAGTCGTCGATCGCCGCGCTGGCGTCCGACACGTTGTCGGTCGACCAGGCCGGCGGGTTGCGGGTGACCCCGATCGAGCCTGCCGAGATCCCCACCAAGGTCGATCTGACGCTGGTCATCTCCGACACGGGTCACGGCTGGCGGGCATCGGTGGTCTACGCCACTGATCTGTACAACCCCGGCACGATGCGGCTGTTCGCCGATCGGTTCATTCGGGTACTGGACGCGTTGACGTCCGTGCCCGACGTGGCCGTCGGTGAAGCTCCGGTGCTGACCGACGCCGAGGCCGCCGTCGTCGCCGGCTGGACCGCGGGCGAGCAACGGATCCCGGCCGTGGCGACCCTGGCCGATTCGTTGACTGCGTCATTCGTCGAGAACGCCGGCCGGGTGGCCGTCGATGTCGACGGCCGGACCATGACCTACGGCGAGCACGGTGCGCTGGTCAATGCCTTTGCGCGGGAGCTGATCTGGCTCGGGGTCGGCCCGGACGTGGCCGTCGCGGTATGTGCACCGCGCTCGCTCGAAATGCTGGTCGTGCTGCATGGCACGGTCGTCTCGGGTGGTCAGTACGTTCCGGTGGACCCGGCGGCGCCGCTGACCGTGGTACGCCACGTGCTGGAGACCTCGCGCGCGCGGATCGTGGTCGTGCCGACCGGCGTGCAGCCGGATTGGCTGGCCGGTCTCGGTGACGATTTCCGCATCGTGACGGTCGATTTGTTGACGCTGTCCGCCGCCGGTGCATCCCCCGTCACCGATCGAGATCGGCTGGCGCCGTTGCGTTTCGACAACGCCGCCTACACCTTGTTTACTTCCGGTTCGACGGGCCGGCCGAAGGGCGTGACCGTCAGCCATCGTGCCATCGTGAACATGCTCGGCTGGTTCGGGCCTGCGGGTGCCGACCGCAGTGACGAGCGGGTGCTGGTGAAGACGCCGTACACCTTCGATGCATCGGTGTGGGAGCTGTTCTGGCCGTTCGTCGTCGGTGCGCGGGCAGTGGTGGCCGAGGACGACGGCCATCGGGATCCGGCCTACCTGGGCCGCGTCATCGCCGAGGGTGGCGTGACGATGGTGCAGTTCGTTCCGTCGCTGCTGGCCGTGTTCCTGGATGAGTCGTTCAATGCCGCGTCGGCACTGACATCGGTGCGGCAGATCCTCACCGGCGGTGAGGCTTTGGTGCCGGCGGTGGTGCAACGGGCGCTGGCGGCCATGCCCGGCGGCGTGGTGGTCAACCAGTACGGTCCGACCGAGATGACGGTCGACGTCACGATGCAGGAGATCGCCGAGCCGCTCGATGTCGTCACGATCGGCCGTCCGGCGCCGAATGTCGCGGCGCAGATCCTCGACTCGCGGCTGCACCCGGTTCCGCCCGGGGTTCCGGGTGAGCTGTATCTCGGCGACGTGCAGATGGCGCGCGGCTACGCGTCGGCCCCGGCCCTGACCGCCGAGCGATTCATCGCCAATCCCTTTGGTACGCAGGGTGATCGCCTGTATCGCACCGGCGACCTGGTCCGCTGGACCGCGGGCGGCGAGATCGAGTACGTCGGCCGCACCGACTTCCAGGTGAAGCTGCATGGTCAGCGCATCGAGCTCGGCGAGATCGAGGCCGTCGTGTCGGCGGCCCCCGGTGTGGCCCAGGCGGCGGCCGCGGTCGTCGCGACCCCGGCGGGCGATTCGCTCGTCGGCTACCTCGTCGGCCGCCCGGGCGAGCAGATCGACACCGACGCCGTGCGCGACTTCGTGAACGATCGTCTCCTGAGCCATCTGCGCCCGGCATCCTGGGTCGTCCTCGACGCGATGCCCCGCAGCGTTGCGGGCAAACTCAACCGCCGTGCGCTACCGGCCCCGTCGACGGACACGACGGTCGTCGCGATGGTGGAGGCGGCGACGCCGACCGAACGCGCGATTGCCGCGGTGGTGTCGGAAGTTCTTGGTGTTCAGAAGGTCTCGGTAGTCCAGTCGTTCTTCGACATGGGCGGCAACTCCCTCGCGGCGATGCGGGTCGCCGCGAGGGCGGGCACCGCCCTCGGCGTCGAGGTCGCGGTCCGCGACCTCTTCATGGCGCCGACGGTGCGCGAGTTGGCCCTTCGGGTCGCGGGCCGGGAAGCCGGTCTGCCGCCGATTCGCGCGGAACATCCACGCCCCGAAGTCATCCCGTTGTCGTATGCGCAGCAGCGAATGTGGTTCATCAACCAGTTCGACACGTCATCGGGCGCGTACAACATCCCGATCGCGTTGCGGCTGAGCGGAAAGCTGGATCTCGTGGCGCTGCATGCCGCGATGGTCGATGTGATCGAGCGGCACGAGGTGTTGCGCACGACATTTCCCTCGATAGACGGAGCGGCCCGGCAGGTCGTGGGCGACAGTGTCGCCGAAGAACTCGACTGGGCGGTCGTCGAGGAAGAATCAGATCTGATCGCCGCCGCATCCGAGGGCTTCGACGTCTCGGTGCAGCGTCCGGTGCGCGTCCGCATCAATCGGGTCGACGACCTCGAACACATCGTTCTCATCGTGCTGCATCACATCGCCGGCGACGGCGAATCGATGCGTCCGCTCGTGAGTGACATGGTGACCGCCTATGTCGCCCGCTCGCACGGGAACGCCCCGCAGTTCACCGAGCTGGAGGTCCAGTTCGCCGACGTCGCGCTGTGGCAGCAACGAGAGCTGGGAGCGCCGTCAGATGCGGATTCCGTTGTATCGCAACAGTTGTCCTTCTGGAAGGATCAGCTCGCCGGACTTCCCGATGTCCTCGCATTGCCGAGCGATCAGCCGCGTCCGGCGGTGGCGTCCATGCGGGGTGCCGAGATAGCCTTCGAGATCCCGGCCGAGACGGCCGACGCGGTCCGGCAGATCGCCGCAGCCCGCGGCGCCACCGAGTTCATGGTCGTGCACGCCGCTCTCGCGGTGTTGCTGTCACGGCTGGCGGCGACCGACGACGTCGCGATCGGTACACCCATCGCGGGCCGCGGCGACGCGGCCCTCGATCCGCTGGTCGGCATGTTCGTCAACACGCTGGTCCTGCGGACCGCGATCGATCCCGCGCAGTCGTTCGCGGATCTGCTCGACGAGGTCCGGATCGTCGACCTCGACGCATTCGCCCACAGTGAGGCACCGTTCGAGACCGTGGTGGAAGCGGTCCAGCCGGTTCGCTCCGAGGCTTTCGCGCCGCTGGTCCAGGTGCTGCTCACGTTCACCCCGGCCGCGATCGACCCGTCGGCCGTCGTGGCGGATCTCGACGACCTCGCCGTCGGCATCGTGGAGGTGGAGGAGACCACGTCCAAGGTCGATCTGACGGTCGGCCTCCGCGGTGGCCGCGACGGCGGGTGGATCGGCTCGGCCAACTACGCCACCGACCTCTTCGCCGAGAACACCATTCGGCAGATGATGGGCCGGTTCGCCGACCTGATGGCGACTCTGGCGTCGGATGTGAAGCGCCCGATCGGCGATGCTCCGCTGTTGACTGCGGCCGAGTACGAGCGGCTCACTCCAGTGGGCGATATCCCGGGCACGCCGCCGGAGCTTCTTGCAGACATCTTCGGTGAGGCGGCGCGTCGCCGGCCCGAGCACGTCGCCGTCCAGGACGCCGAGCGGTCATTGACCTACCGCGAACTGGACGAAGCATCCAACCGCTTGGCCCGCTACCTCGTGGGTCATGGTGTCGGTGTCGAAACACTGGTGGCCCTGGCGGTTCCGCGGTCGGTGGAGCTGATGGTGGCGATCTGGGCCGTCACCAAATGCGGTGCCGGCTACGTGCCGATCGACCCGGACTATCCGGCCGAGCGCATCGAGCACATGATCGTGGACTCGGGTGCAACGATCGGCTTGACGACTGTCGGCGCTGCCGCGGTCGTCACCGACGATCTCGAATGGGCCGTCCTGGATGCGCCGGAGGTCGGCGCCGACGTCGCCGTGCAATCGTCGGAGCCGCTGGGCGCCAGTGATCTTCGCGGCCGCGTGGACATCGACAACGTCGCGTATGTGATCTACACGTCGGGCTCGACGGGACTTCCCAAGGGCGTCGTCATCTCGCACCGCGGGCTGCGCAATTTCGGAGTCGAGGAAGCGAACCGGTTGCAGATCACCGCCGATTCGCGGGTGCTGGGATTCGCCTCGCCCAGCTTCGACGCATCGGTGCTGGAGTATCTGCTCGTCGTCACCGCGGGCGGCACGCTGGTCTACCGGCCGGCCGATGCCGTTGCGGGCCCGCCGCTTCAGGAATTCATTCAGGAGAGCGCGCTCACCGACATCTTCCTGACGCCGACGGTCCTGGCGTCCCTGGATCCCGCCGAGCTGCCGGCGTTGCGGTCGGTGAGCACTGGTGGCGAAGCGATTCCGGAGGCACTCAAGGACCAGTGGTCCCGGTCTGTCCGCCTGCAGAACATGTACGGGCCGACCGAGACGACGGTCGTCGCCACGATCAGCCCGCCGATGACGGTGGGGGCCCCGGTCCTCATCGGCCCGCCGATCAACGGGACCGGCCTGCTGGTCCTGGACACTCGCCTGCGCCCGGTGCCGGTCGGCGTGCTCGGCGAGCTCTACGTGACGGGGATGAGCCTGTCGCGCGGCTACCTCAATCGATTGGCTCTCACCGCCGAACGTTTCGTCGCCAACCCGTACGGCGTGGACGGCGAGCGGATGTATCGCACCGGCGACCTGGTGCGCTGGGTGCGCGACGCGAATGGTGAGCTGTCGGTCGGTTACGGCGGACGCAGTGATGATCAGGTCAAGTTGCGCGGCCTGCGAATCGAATTGGGCGAGATCGAGACGGCGCTGACCGACCATCCGGCGGTCGACACCGCGGTGGTCGTGGGTGTGGGCGCCGACGGCGAGCTAGCCGGTCGCGGCGAGTCGGTGGTCATGGCGCTCGCCGCCTACGTTGTGCTGCGTTCGGACATCGACACGGCGGCACTGCGCGACCACGCGGATACGCGCCTGCCGCTGCACATGGTGCCGAGCAGCATCACGACGCTTGATGCACTGCCGTTGACGCCGGCCGGAAAATTGGACCGGCGCGCGCTGCCGACTCCGAAGCTCGCGATCGACGTCGAGTACATCGCGCCGGAGACGCCGGTCGAGCAGCAGCTGGCCACCATCGTGGCCGGACTGCTCGGCATCGAGCGCGTGAGTGTGGCGGAGTCGTTCTTCGCGCTCGGTGGCGACTCCATCATGTCGATCCAGCTCGCATCGGCGGCGCGGGCCGCCGGGATCGAGATCTCTCCGCGAGACATCTTCGAGCACAAGTCGGTTCGCTCGATGGCGCGTGCCGTCAGCCGCCGCGGCGCGGCGCTGCCGATGCTGGAGGAACCGCAGGGCGGCGGCGCAGGCCCGATGGCGGTGCTGCCGCCGATCGTGCACTACATGCTCGAACATGCCGACACGGCAACCGATGTTGCCGACTTCTCGCAGTCGATGGTGCTCATCGCACCGCGCGAGCTGACGCTCGACGCCCTGCGCGAGATTCTGTCCGAGTCGGTTGCTGTTCACCCGATGCTCAGCGCGTCGCTGTCCCGTGGTGGTGCGGCGTGGGAATTGGTCTCCGGCGCAGCCGCATTCGACGCCGCCGCCGCCGTGACCGAGATGCCTGCCGAGATCGCGGTGTCCGATGCGGCGTTTGGTGATGTCCTGCAGCTGGCCTTCGCCGAGGCGTCGGTCCGACTCGATCCGGCATCGGGCCGCCTGGTGCAGGCCGTGCTGGTCACCGATCCCAATGGTCAGCGCCGGCTGGTCCTGGTGATCCATCACCTGGGCGTGGACGCGGTGTCCTGGCGTCCGATCATCGAGGATCTGTTGATCGCCTGGGGTCAGCGGATCAGCGGCCAGGACTATTCGCTTCGGCCCGAGAACACCTCGGAACGTGCATTCACCGGCGCGCTTGCCGAACAGGTCGACGCGCGCCGCCGCGAACTCGGCTACTGGCTCGAGCGTTCGCCGGAACGGGCTACCGACTTCGGTATCGAGATCGATCGGGGCCGCGATCGGGCCTCGACGTCTTCGGTTGTCGTCCAGCGGATTCCGGCCGAGATCACCGAACCGCTGCTGTCGGCCGTGCCGACGGCATTCCGCGGCAATGTCAACGATGCGCTCGTCGCGGCGCTCGCCCGGGCGGTGCGTTCGTGGCAGCGCGATCACGACATCGCGGATCAGCGCCCGGTCACGATGCTCCTCGAGGGACACGGACGGTACGAAGAGGTCCTGCTCGGCGGCGGCGCACCGCGACGTGCGGATCTATCCCGGACAGTCGGCTGGTTCACCACCGTCGCTCCGATATCGATCGATGTCGAAGACGACGTCATCCGCACTGTGAAGGCTGCGAAGGAGGAGCGAGTCACGCAGCCCGACAACGGGATCGGCTACGGCCTGCTGCGCTACGGCGCGGACACCGAGCTGTCCCGCCGGCCGCTGCCGAGCATCGCATTCAACTACCTCGGCAATGTCGCCGGCGGCGGCGACCTCGCTGCTGATGGCCCGGGCGACTTCATGCCGGACCCCGACGCACCGCGCCTGCCCGGCAGCGTCGACGGCGCGATGGTCGTGCCCGCGATCATCACCATCAACGCCGGCACCCTGATCACCGATCAGGGGCGTGAGTTCCGCGCCGAATTCGGTTTCCCGGCAGCCGCATTGGACCGCGGCGCGGTATCCGATCTCGCCCGGCGCTGGCAGGACGAGCTGTCGGCCATCGTCGATTCCGTTGTTCGCCACGGCGATCCGGGCCTGTCGCCGTCCGACGTGGTCGGCGCGCAGGTGACGCAGGACGACCTGGACGAGCTGGCACAGCGATTCCCGAAGGCCGATGTCTGGCCGCTGTCTCCGCTGCAGCGGGGCCTGCAGTTCCAGGCCGAGCTGGCAGCGGGCGGACACGACCGCGGTGCGGTTGACGTCTATGTGGCACAAGCGGTTCTGACGCTCGGTGGCGTCGTGGATGCCGATCGGCTGCACGACGCGGTACGGCAGCTGTTCGTCGAGCATCGGGTCTTGCGATCCTGCTACGTCCGGGTCGGCGGCGGCGATGTCGTCGCGGTGATCCCGGAATCGGTGGACGTGCCCTGGCAGGTGATCGACGCCGATCCGGACGTCGCCGATGCGGCCGCACGGATCGACCGGATCGCGCAGGCGCAGCGCGAGCAGCCGTTCGATCTCGAATCGGCGCCGCTCATGCGATTCGTACTGGTACGCAGCGGATCCGAGTCGACGCTGGTCGTCACCAGCCATCACATCCTGCTCGACGGCTGGTCGAGCCCGCTGATCCTCGCCGACCTGTTCGCGATCTACACGACGGGCCGTACCTACACCGGAACGGCCAACACCGATGGCGGCGATTACGCAGACTACCTGCGATACATCGCCCGCTCGGATCGGGCCGCGGGCATCGAAGCCTGGCGCTCGGTGCTCGACATCATCGACGGCCCGACACTGGTCGCACCCGGTCTGGAGGCCACCGCCGGCCAGCTGCCGCGCGATCACTCCACGGTGCTCGATACCGAACTCAGCCACGCCATCGAAGAACTCACCCGGGCGCGGGGCGTCACGGTGTCGACGGTCATGCAATTCGCCTGGTCGGTCTTGTTGTCGCGAGTCACCGGTGAGCGCGTCGTGGTCTTCGGCGAGACCGTTTCCGGCCGGCCTGCCGACCTCGACGGGGTCGGCTCGATGGTCGGCCTCTTCATCAACACGCTGCCCGCGGTGGTCGACGTCGATCCCGCTGCCTCGATCGCCCAGGTGCTGGAACGGCTGCAGGCTTCCAAGGTCGCGGTCCTCGACCACCAGCACATCGGCATCCCGGATCTGATGCCACTGGTCGGCGGCGGCCAGCTGTTCGACACGTTGGCGGTGCACGAGTCGTACCCGATCAACTCCGAATCCCTCAAGCAGAGCGGCGATGTCGGCGGCTTGGAGGTCAAGGACCTGCGGGCCTCGGATGCCACGCACTATCCGCTGAACCTTGTCACCGGTGTCACCGGCGGCCAGTTCGAGCTGAAACTGAAGTACCTGCCGGCCGCGTTCAGCGATCGGCAGGTCGGCATCTTCGCCGATGCGCTGGTCCGGATTCTGCAGGCGCTGGTGACCGATCCGGCGATGTCGGTGTCGGCGATCGGGCTGGCCGATGAGGCGGAATACCGCCGCGCACTGACGCCGCCGCGCACGGAGACGGCCAATTCCGGGCGATCGCTGGTCGAGTTGTTCGATGCGCGGGCGCAGGCGTTCGCCGATAGCCCGGCGGTCACCGATCCGGATCGCACCCTGAGCTATCGCGAGTTGTCGCAGCGGTCGTCGGTGGTGGCCGCGGCGTTGCGCAGGCGGGGTGTGCGTGTGGGTGATTTGGTGGCGGTGGCGCCCGCACGCACGGTCGACCTGGTGGTTTCTGTGCTGGGTGTGCTGCGGGCGGGTGCGGGTTATTTGCCGCTTGACACCACGAACCCCGTAGAACGCCTGAGGTTCATCGTGTCTGATGCGGCGCCGTCGGTGGTGATCACCGATGAGTCGACCGCGGGGCTGGAGTTGTGGGCCGGGTTGGCTGGTTCGGTCGCGGTGGCCACGGTCGACGCGCTGGTCGCCGAAGGTGCCACCCAGCCGTTCGATGGCAGTGCGGCGCTGGCGGATTCGCGGGCGTATGTGATTTATACGTCGGGTTCGACGGGTCGTCCGAAGGGTGTGGAGGTCACCCATCGTGACGTCGTCACCCTGATGGATGCGGCGGCCGAGGACTTCGTATTCCGGTCGGACGATGTGTGGACGATGTTCCATTCATATGCGTTCGACTTCTCGGTGTGGGAGTTGTGGGGTCCGCTGCTGTCCGGTGGCCGGCTGTTGTTGGTGGACCGGGATGTCGCGCGGGCGCCGGAGGAGTTCTTGGCGCTGCTCTCGCGCGAACGGGTGACCGTGCTGAGCCAGACGCCGTCGGCGTTCTATCAGCTCGCCGAGGCGCGGCGGCGTGCGGCCGCCACGCCGTTGTCGTTGCGGTACATCGTGTTCGGTGGCGAGGCGTTGAGTTTTGATCAGGTGCGGCGCTGGTTCGACGACAACCCGACCGATACGGCCGAGTTGGTCAATATGTATGGCATCACCGAGACGACGGTGCATGTCAGCTACCGGGCGCTCGACCGCGGCGCGGTCGGTGCGAACGATGCCAGTTTCATCGGTCGGCCGTTGTCCTCCTTGGCGATTCACGTGTTGGATGACAGGCTGCGTCCGGTGCCCGAGGGTGTCGTCGGCGAAATGTATGTCGCCGGTGGCCAGTTGGCGCAGTCGTATCTGAAACGTGCTGAACTGTCGGCGACGCGTTTTGTGGCCTCGCCGTACGCACCGGCCGGCACCCGGCTGTACCGCACGGGTGATCTGGCGCGCCGGGTCGGCGATGACATCGAGTACCTGGGTCGTGGTGATGCGCAGGTGCAGTTGCGTGGCTACCGCATCGAGTTCGGCGAGATCGAGGCCGCGTTGCTGGCGGTGGACGGCATCACCGCCGGCGCCGCCCGGATCGTCGAGTTGCCCGGTCGTGGTGAGCAGTTGGTCGGCTATGTGATTGCCGAAGCCGGTGCGCCCGAGCCGGATGCGGCTGATGTGCGTGCTGTTGTGGGCCGGTATGTGCCCGGCTACATGGTGCCCGACCTGATCATGACGGTGGCGACGCTCCCGCTGACCGCGAACGGCAAGCTGGACCGCGACGGGTTGCCGCTGCCGGATGCTGGCGTTGTGGTCGAGGAGATGGTGGAGCCGGCCACCGCTGATGAGGCGGCCGTGGCAGAGGTGTTCGCCGAGGTGCTCGGTGTTGAGCAGGTCAGCGTGACGTCGAGTTTCTTTGATCTGGGCGGCAACTCGCTGTCGGCGACGCGCCTCGCGGCGCGGGTTGCCGATGCTCTCGGTGTCGAGGTGTCGGTGCGGGACGTGTTCGAGGCGCCGTCGGTGCGTGAACTCGCCAGTGCCGTCGCCGGTCATGCGGCGGCCCTGGCGCCGGTGGTCGCGGTGTCGCCGCGCCCGGAGCGGATCCCGTTGTCGTTTGCGCAGCAGCGGATGTGGTTCATCAACCAGTTCGATGCCGCGTCCGGCGTCTACAACGTGCCGGCGGTGCTACGGCTGACCGGCGATCTCGATCTAACGGCGTTGCGTGCCGCGGTGGCGGATGTGATGCGCCGGCACGAGGTGTTGCGGACCACGTACCCGGCGGCCGAAGGCGTGCCGTACCAGCTGATCGGGTCGGTGGACGAATTCGACGAGCGCGGCGTGTGGGAGGTCGTGGATTCGCAGGCGGCCGTCGAGTCGGCGGTGATGACCGGCTTCGATGTCACCGCGGACTGGCTGCTGCGCGTGCGGGTGCTGCCGATCGGCGATGACGAGCATGTGCTTGCGGTGGTGGCGCACCATATCGCGACCGACGGTGAGTCGATGCGCCCGTTGGTCACCGACCTGGTGGCCGCATACGCCGCGCGGTCGGCAGGCGCTGCGCCACAGTTCATTCCGATGCCAGTGCAGTTCGCCGACTATGCGATCTGGCAGCACGAGGTCTTGGGATCGGTCGAGGATTCGGCATCGATGGTCGGCAGCCAGGTCGGCTACTGGCGTGATCGGCTGGCGGGCCTGCCCGACGTGCTGGAGCTGCCGGCCGATCGCGCCCGTCCAGTGGTCGCGTCGCATCGAGGGGCCCGGGTCGGCGTCGAGGTTCCGGCCGAGGTGGCCGACCGGGTGCGCGCGATCGCAGCCGCGCGGGGGGTCACTCCGTTCATGGTGGTGCATGCCGCGCTGACCGTATTGCTCGCTCGGCTGTCGACGTCGGACGACATCGCGGTGGCGACCCCGACCTCGGGCCGCGGTCAGGCGGTGCTGGATGCGGTCGTCGGCATGTTTGTCAACACCCTGGTGCTGCGCACCAACGTGGATGTGCACGGCGACTTCGCATCGCTGTTGGATCAGGTGCGGACCGTCGACCTGGATGCCTTCGCGCATGCCGATGTGCCGTTCGAAACCGTGGTGGATGCGGTTGACCCGATCCGGTCGGAAGCCTTCGCGCCGCTGGCCCAGGTGCTGCTGTCATTCGACCCGGGTGCCGGTGCGGCAGAGGGTGTTTCGCTCGGCGGACTGAAGATCGCGCCGGTCGAGCACGATGTGGTCGGCGCCCAATTGGACCTGTACCTGACCGTCGTGACGGCCGAGGAGGGCCGGCCGTGGTCGGTGGACGCGGTCTTTGCCACCGATCTCTTCGACGGTCCGCGGATCGAGTCGATGCTGCGCCGGCTGGTCGCGGTGCTGGACGGCGCCACGACCGATCAGTCGGTGCCGCTGGGTGAGCTGCCGCTGCTGACCGTCGACCAGGAATCGGCGACCGCGGCCCAGGAAACGGGACCCGCGGTGGCGATCCCGGCGGGTTCGCTCGCCGATGTCGTTGCCGCACAGGTGATTCAGACTCCGGATGCACCGGCGTTGTGGTTCGAGGGCCGCGACGTCTCCTATGCGGAATTCTCCGCTCGGGTGAATTCGCTGGCGCGGGATCTGATCGCCGCGGGCGTGGGCCCCGAAGTCGCGGTGGCCCTGTCGATTCCGCGTTCGGTGGAGATGGTCGTGGCGATCCACGCGATCGTGACCGCCGGCGGGCAGTATGTGCCGGTCGATGTTTCGGCGCCGGCCGAGCGCGTCGGATACATGTTCGACACCGCCGGCGTCGGCGTGGTGCTGGTGTCCAGCGACACTCTGAATGCGGCGGCCGCACAGGTCGGCCGGGATACCGGCGCGCGGGTGATCATCGTCGATGCGAGTGGCCCGGCTCCGATGTCGGTCGTGCCGGTCACCGACGCCGACCGGATCGCACCGCTGCGCGATGATTCGGCCGCTTACACCCTGTTCACCTCGGGTTCGACGGGCCGCCCGAAGGGCGTGACACTGTCGCATGGTGCGGTGGTGAACCGATTGTGGTGGGGCCTGGACGAGCTGCCGATCGACGGCTCCGACCGGGTGGTGCTGAAGACGCCGTACACCTTTGATGTGTCGGTGCCGGAGTTGTTCGCGCCGTTGATGGTCGGCGCAACGATGGTGGTCCTGCGCGATGGTGGCCATCTGGAGCCGCTGTATGTGGCGGACGTGATCAATCAGACGCGGTCGACGATGGTGCACTTCGTGCCGTCGATGTTGTCGGTGTTCACCGAAGTCGTCGGCGAGGAGCGCATCCGGGCGCTGGAGAGCGTGCGGATCATCTCGCTGACCGGTGAGGCGGTGCCGCCGGCCGTCGCCGCGGATGTGCGAACGTGGTTGCCGCACATCCAGTTCTACAACCTGTACGGCCCCACCGAGGCCGCGATCGAGATCACCTACGAGGACATCCGGCACGTCGAGGCGTCGGACAGTTCGGTGCCGATCGGTATTCCGATGTGGAACTCGTCCTCTTTGGTGCTCGACAGTCGTTTGCATCGAGTACCGGACGGTGTCGCGGGTGAGCTCTATCTGGGTGGCGTGCAGCTGGCCCGTGGCTATGCGGCGCGCACGGATCTGACCGCGGAGCGGTTCGTCGCCGATCCGTACGGTGGCGCTGGCGCCCGCATGTACCGCACCGGCGACCTGGTGCGGCGTCGCGCCGACGGAGTGCTGGAGTACTTGGGCCGCACGGACTTCCAGGTGAAGCTGCGTGGGCAGCGGATCGAGCTGGGTGAGATCGAGGCCGCTCTGGTCGCCGCTCCGGGCGTGGTGCATGCCGCGGCGACGGTGCTCGATGCCCCCGATGGTGGCCAGCAGCTGGTCGGGTACTTCTCGCCGGTGTCGGTCGATCCCGAAGTGATCAAGGCGTCGATGGCGACGTCGTTGCCGTCGTACATGGTTCCCGATGTGTGGGTCGGCATCGAGGATGTCGTCCTGAACAGCGCGGGCAAGCTGGACCGCAAGGCGCTGCCGACACCCGACTTCGCGGTCGTTACCACTGAATTCGTTGCGCCCGAGGGCGATACCGAGACCGAGCTGGCCGCGGCCTTCGCCGACGTGTTGGGCGTCGGGCAGGTGAGCGTCATCGAGTCGTTCTTCGATCTGGGCGGCAACTCGCTGTCGGCAATGCGACTTGCTGCCCGTGCCTCCGATGCGCTGGGCGTCACGGTGAGCGTTCGGGATCTGTTCAATGCGCCGAGTGTTCGTGGTCTTATCGAGGCCACCGCCGACAACGCCGTCCAGCTGGCGCCGATCACCGCGGTGGTCCCTCGACCCGAGCGAATCCCGCTGTCGTTCGCACAGCAGCGGATGTGGTTCATCAATCAGTTCGATGCCAGTTCGCCCGCGTACAACATTCCGGCCGTGATGCGCCTCAGCGGTGAGGTGAACGTCGACGCGGTGCGCGCCGCGGTCGCCGATGTAGTCACGCGCCACGAGGTACTGCGCACCACATTCCCGACGGTCGATGGCGAGCCGGTGCAGCTGGTCGGCCCGGCCGAGTCGGTCGGCGAGTACGTCGACTGGCAGATGGTCAACTCGGAGGCGCAGCTGCGCGACGCCGTCCTGGGCGGATTCGATCTGAAGGTCGACCAGCCGGTGCGTGTCCGTCTCTGGTGGAACGGCCTCAATTCCTATGTCCTGGCGATCGTCGTGCATCACATCGCCGCCGACGGTGAGTCGCTGCGTCCGCTGGTCGCCGACCTGATCGCGGCATACGCCGCCCGGTCGGGCGGACAGCCGCCGCATTTCGAACCGCTCGAAGTGCAGTTCGCGGACTACGCGATCTGGCAGCACGAGGTGCTCGGTTCGGCCACCGATCCGCAGTCGGCCGTGGGCCGGCAACTGGCGTACTGGACCGGACAGCTGACTGGCCTGCCGGACGTGTTGGAACTGCCGACCGATCGGCCGCGTCCGCCGGTGGCCTCGCAGCGCGGTGGTCAGGCATCCATCGAGGTTCCGGCCGAGGTCGTACAAGCGGTGGAAACGATTGCTGCGCAGCATGATGCGACGGCATTCATGGTGTTCCATGCGGCATTGGCAACCGTCCTGGCGCGACTGAGCGCGACTGATGACATCGCCATCGGCACCTCGGTGGCCGGGCGTGGGCAGCGGGTGCTCGATCCGCTGGTCGGTATGTTCGTCAACACGCTGGTCCTGCGGACCCAAGTCGACTCCGGCGAGCCGTTCGCGGGACTGCTGTCGCGCATTCGATCGGCCGACCTGGAAGCGTTCGACCACGCCGATGTGCCGTTCGAGGCGATCGTCGAGGCGCTGAATCCGGTTCGGAGCGAAGCGTTCGCGCCGTTGGTTCAGGTGCTGCTGTTCTTCACCGAATCCGGCGCCGATGCCGGTGGAACTGAGTTCGGCGGCCTGCGGGTCGAGCCGCTCGAAGCCCCGGCGACGACGGCCCGGGTCGATCTCACCTTCGGCGTTCAGGTGGGGGCGGCGGGCCAGCCCTGGTCGCTGGCAGTGGAATACGCATCGGACCTGTTCGACGAATCGACGGCACGATCGATGATCGGCCGCGTCGTTACGACGATGGCGGCGTTCGCGGCCGATCCGCAGCTTCCGATCGGTGATGCGGTGCTGACGACCCCGGCCGAGCAGAACGTGTTGAGCGGCAGTGAATGGGGTGAGCGGGCGACCATTCCGACCGGAACGATCGCCGATGTCGTTGCCGCGCAGGCGGCCCGGACACCGGACGCGACAGCCCTCTGGTTCGACGGGCGTAGCGTGTCCTATCGCGAATTCATCGCGCGGGTGAACACCCTCGCCCGCGACTTGATCGCCGCCGACATCGGACCGGAATCGGCTGTCGCAGTGGCGATGCCGCGTTCGGTGGAGATGATGATCGCCATTCACGCGATCGTCGCGGCCGGCGCTCAGTACGTGCCGATCGATGTGAACACTCCCGCCGATCGGGCTCTGTACATGGTGCAGACCGCCCATGTCGGTGTGCTGCTGGTGTCCGACCCCGCAGCGGTTCCGGGCGCACTGGAGGCCGCAGCGGAAAGCCAAGTGCCGCATCGCATCGTCTCGGCTGACGGCGCGGTCGACCTGTCGACCCCGCCGGTCACCGATGCGGAACGCATCTCGAAACTGTTGCCCGATTCGGCCGCCTACACGCTGTTCACGTCGGGATCGACGGGCCGGCCCAAGGGTGTCACGCTCTCGCACGCGGCCGTGGTCAACCGGTTGTGGTGGGGCCTGGACGAGCTGCCGATCGACGGCACCGACACCGTCGTGCAGAAGACGCCGTACACCTTCGACTGTTCCGTACCGGAGTTGTTCGCCCCGTTGATGGTGGGCGCACGGCTCGCGGTGCTGCGCGACGGCGGGCATCTGGATCCGTCGTACGTCGCGAGTGTCATCGAGCAGGCGCAGGCGACGATGGTGCACTTCGTGCCGTCGATGCTCTCGGCATTCCTCGACATCGTGGGCATGGACAGGGTACGGGCACTGGACTCGGTCCGCATCGTGTCGACGACCGGTGAGGCCCTGCCGCCGGCGGTCGCGGCTCAGACTCGGGAGTGGTTGCCGGACATCGCGTTCTACAACCTGTACGGCCCGACCGAGGCGGCGATCGAGATCACCGCGGAGCGAATCGAACACGCGGACGCCTCCGACGGCTCCGTTCCGATCGGTATGCCGGTCTGGAACTCATCGGCCGTGGTGCTGGACTCGCGGCTGCGTCGCGTTCCCGCGGGCGTTCCGGGTGAGCTGTACCTCGGTGGCGTGCAGTTGGCGCGTGGATACGCTGCTCGGCCGGACCTCACGGCCGAGCGGTTCGTGGCCGATCCGTTCACCGCCGGTGAGCGGTTGTACCGCACCGGCGACCTGGTCCGGCGGATGCCGGACGGCGCGCTGGAATACCTGGGCCGCACCGATTTCCAGGTGAAGCTGCGCGGCCAGCGCATCGAGCTCGGTGAGATCGAATCGGTGCTCGCGGCGGCGCCCGGCGTGATGCTCGCCGCGGCGACAGTCGCGGACGGCCCCGGTGGCAGCCAGCATCTGGTCGGCTACGTCAGCGCGAGCGGCGGGGCGCTCGACCTGGATGCCGTGAAAGCCTCTGCGGCGCAGGCATTGCCGTCCTACATGGTGCCCACGGTCTGGGTGGTCGTCGAGGAGTTCGCACTCAACACCGCCGGAAAGCTGGACCGGAAGGCGTTGCCCGCACCGGACTTCGGTTCGGTGGAGGCGGAGTTCGTCGCACCGGACGGCCCGGCCGAACGCGACCTGGCTGCGGCGTTCGCCGAAGTGCTCGGCGTTGAAAAGGTCAGTGTCACCGAGTCGTTCTTCGATCTGGGTGGCAATTCGTTGTCGGCGATGCGGCTCGCGGCGCGTGCCGGTGAGGTGTTGGGTACCGAGTTCAGTATCCGCGAGGTGTTCGATGCGCCGTCGGTGCGCGAGCTGGCGGCCCGGGGCGGTGGTGAGCGGTTGGCGCCGATCGTGGCGGTATCGCCGCGGCCGGAACGGATTCCGTTGTCGTTTGCGCAGCAGCGGATGTGGTTCATCAACCAGTTCGATCCGGCCGCGGCGACCTACAACATCCCGGCGGTGCTGCGACTGTCCGGCGAACTCGATGTCGAGGCGTTGCGGCTCGCGGTACGCGATGTCATCGAACGTCATGAGGTGCTGCGGACGACATTCCCGGCGGCGGACGGTCTGCCATCGCAGGTGATCGGTTCGGTGTCCGAGTTCGATTCCCGCGAGGTGTGGGCGGTCGTCGATTCGGAGGACGAACTGTTGGCCGCCGGAATGACCGGCTTCGACGTTACGGCGCAGTGGCCGTTGCGGGTTCGGTTGTTTGCGCAGTCGAGCGACGAGTACCTGCTGGCCGTCGTGGCGCATCACATCGGTGCCGACGGCGAGTCGATGCTGCCGTTGGTCACGGACATTGTGACGGCCTATACGGCCCGAGCTGCCGGCTCCGCGCCGGTGTTCACCGATCTCGAGGTGCAGTTCGCCGACTACGCGATCTGGCAGCATCAGGTTCTGGGTTCACCGGATGACGAGGATTCGGTGGTCGCGCGCCAGCTCGCATATTGGCGTGAGCAGCTCGCGGGTCTGCCGGGTGTGCTGGATCTGCCCAGCGACCGGCCGCGCCCTGCGGTAGCGAGTTATCGCGGTGAAAGTATCGAGTTCAGTATTCCGGCGGCGCTTGCCGATCGGTTGGCGGCGGTCGCGCAGTCGCATGGGGTGACGCCGTTCATGGTGGTGCATGCCGGGTTGGCGGTACTGCTGTCGCGGATGTCGGCGACCGAGGACGTCGCGGTGGCGACGCCGATCGCCGGTCGTGGGCAGTCGGTGCTGGATCCGGTGGTGGGCATGTTCGTGAACACGCTCGTGTTGCGTTCGCAGATTCGCTCCGACATGCCGTTCGCGGCACTGCTGGACGAGGTACGTGCCACGGATCTGGATGCGTTCGCGCATGCGGATGTGCCGTTCGAGTCGGTGGTGGAGGCGTTGGATCCGGTGCGGTCCGAGGCGTTTTCGCCATTGGCGCAGGTGATGTTGTCGTTTGATCCGGGTGCATCGGTCGCCGGTGCTGAGGTGTCGGTTGCGGGGCTGCAGATTGCGCCGCTGGATGCGCCGGCGGTGGCGGCGCAGTTGGATCTGGCGTTGGTGATTTCCACGGCCGAGACGGGCGAGCCGTGGCACGGGTCGGCGGTCTTCGCCACGGATCTGTTCGACGCGGATCGGATCCGGGGCCTCATGGGGCGGTTCGTGGTGTTGCTGGATGCCATGACCCTCGATGTCGCTGCCGCCGTCGGCGACGCGCCGATGCTGAGCGCCGACCTGGAACGTAATGCGTTGGAGCAGTGGTCGGTTGGAGTGACGGTCGAGGTGCCGACGATGCAAACCATGGTCGATGTTCTCGCGCACCAGGCGGCTCGGACGCCGTCGGCGCCTGCGATCATCGACGGCGACGACAGACTGTCCTATCAGGACATGAGTTCACTGGTGAACTCACTGGCTCGCACGCTGATCGGACGCGGTGTCGGGCCGGGTGTGGCAGTCGGCATCTGTATGCCCAGATCGGCCGAACTGGTGCTTGCGGTGCATGCCGTTATCGCGGCCGGTGGACAGTACGTTCCGCTCGATCCCGAGTCGGGCCCCGAGCGTACGGCGCATGTATTGCGCACCGCGGGTGCCGAGTTGATTCTCGTCGCACCAGGTGCGCCGCCCGCAGCACTCGTGAACGCGCCGGTCGAATTGTTGCCGGTCGAGCGCGGACAGCTGTCGCAGAAGACAGCTCCCATCTCACCGACCGAGCGCAACGGAGCGGTTCGTCCTTCGGACGCCGTGTACACCCTGTTCACCTCCGGCTCCACCGGGTTGCCGAAGGGTGTGACGAATTCCCACGGCGCTCTCTTTGCGCATCTTCAGGTGGACAGCGCGCTTTATCGCGCGGATATGTCGGACGTCCTACTGCTGAAGAGCCCGGCGACGTTTGATTCCTCGATATGGGAATTGATTTGGCCATTCACGGTGGGGTCGTTGCTGGTGGTGTCGGCGCCCGGAGATGAGCGTGACCCGGAGGCCTTGACTCGTCTGGTCACACGGCATGGAGTCACCGCCATCTTTGCGGTCCCGTCGTTGCTGTCGGCGTGGACCGATCTCGATCGCGGAGCGACGTTCGCGTCGATGTCGTCACTCACTCACATTGTGAGCGGCGGCGAACCGCTGACTGCCGCGCTGGCCAACAGAATGCTCGAACTGTTGCCCAATGCGCACATCTACAACCAATACGGTCCCACTGAAGCGACGCTGTACACCACGCAAACCGATTTGGTGGACAAAGCTCGGTACGAGATTGTTGCTCCGCGTCGGCATCGGAGCGATAACCTCGCCACCGCGGTGTCCCAGCAGGTCGACCAAACGCCGATGGCAATTGCGATCACTTATGGAGATCGCACGCTCACTTACGAAGAATTTGGATCTCGCGTCAGTCTGCTGGCCCAGGAACTTGTCGACATCGGGGTTTCTGGCGGGGTAGCGGTTGCGGTCGCGATTCCGCGGTCCGTGGAAATGATTGTGGGCATTCATGCGATCGTTGCCGCAGGTGGTCAGTATGTCCCGATCGATGTCGACGCGCCCGCGGACCGCGTCGACTACATGCTGGATCTTGCACGGGTTCAGATCGTGTTGGTCGGCGCCGGTCTCGATTCGGGCATTGTGCGGGAGCGAGCCGAGTCGGCGGGTATCGCCCTCGCGACTGTCGACTCTGCTACCGAACTTGACGAAAATGCGTCGATCAGGGCCGTCGAACGGGCTGCAGCCCCACGCGCCGATGATTCGATTTACACCATATTCACGTCAGGGTCGACCGGTCGGCCGAAGGGCGTTGAGGTAACGCATCAGGCCGTGTTGAACCGTATGGCTTGGATGCAGGACCTTTATCCGATCAGCATCGAAGACACGGTCATTCAGAAGACGCCGTACACATTTGACGTTTCGGTGTGGGAGATCTTCTGGCCGCTCACTGTCGGCGCACAACTGCTGATTGCTGATCCGGATGTTCACCGGGACCCGATCGGCTTGGCCGAATTGATGGTCACCCACCGAGTCACAGTGGCGCATTTCGTGCCATCCATGCTCGCAATATTCTTGGACGTCCTCGGACTGAACATCATCGAGCGGGTAGGTGATGATCTACGCCTTGTCTTCACATCGGGCGAGGCATTGACGCCGGTGTTGGCCAAACAGGCGTTGTCGGCCCTTCCCGCAGCAGAACTTCACAATCTGTATGGACCGACCGAGGTTGCCGTCGACGTAACCGCACACCACGTGACGCCCGGGGATTTGATCGTGCCGATCGGTGTGCCGGTCTGGAACACGACGACAGTGATCCTGGACAAGCGGTTGCGGATGGTGCCGCCGGGGGTGCCGGGCGAACTGTATCTCGGTGGTGTCCAGCTGGCGCGTGGATACGTGTCGCAGAGCGGTTTGACTGCCGAACGATTCGTGGCCAACCCCTTTGGCGACGACGGCTCGCGGATGTACCGAACCGGCGACCTTGTCCGATGGGCACCGGACGGAAGCATCGAATATCTGGGGCGCACCGACTTTCAGGTCAAACTGCGCGGGCAGCGGCTGGAACTCGGTGAGGTGGAAGCGGTACTCGCCGGCGCCCCGGGTGTGGTGCACGTAGCGGCGACCGTTGCAAAGTCGCAAGCAGGTGAGCATTTGGTGGCCTACCTTTCGCCGGACACCGTCGATCTCGACCTGGTGAAGGAGGCCGCACGGCTCGCTTTGCCGGAGTTCATGCGTCCGACGCAATGGGTGTTGATGGACGGCATGCCGTTCAATACTTCGGGCAAGATAGATCGACGACAACTACCGTCCGTCACGTTTGAATCAGCCGCCTACGTTGCACCCGAAACACCGACCGAGATCGACGTATCCAGTGTGTTCGCCGAGGTATTGGGCCTCGATCGGGTGAGTGCGACCGACTCCTTCTTCGAGATGGGGGGCAATTCGCTGTCGGCGACGCGGGTGGCCGCGCGTGTCTCAGATCTACTCGACGCAGATGTCTCGGTGCGCGACCTGTTCAAGGCGCCGACCGTTCGCGGGCTGTCCGCGTTGGTGGCCGTCGGAGTCGGCAGGCGCCTCGCGGCGGTGACCGCGATCTCGCCGCGGCCGACTGAGATCCCGTTGTCGTTTGCGCAGCAGCGGATCTGGTTCATCAACCAGTTCGAGCCCGCTTCCGCGGTGTACAACCTGCCGGCCGTTCTGCGGCTGTCGGGTGATCTCGACCTGTCGGCCCTGCGATCCGCGGTGCGCGACGTCGTCGAGCGACACGAGGTTCTGCGCACGAGCTATCCGGCGACCGGCGGCGTCCCGTTCCAGCTGATCGGATCGGTAGACGAGCTGGACGACCGCGGCGTCTGGCAGGTCGTGGATTCGCAATCGGCCGTCGAGTCGGCGGTGATGACGGGATACGACGTCACTTCCGAGTGGCCGCTGCGGGTCCGGGTGCTGCCGATCGGCGATCAGGAACACGTACTGGCCGTCGTAACACATCACATCGCGTCCGACGGTGAATCGTTGCGTCCGTTGGTGACTGATCTCGTCACCGCGTACACCGCGCGGGCCGCTGGTGCCGTTCCGACCTTCGCGCCGCTGGAAGTCCAGTTCGCCGACTACGCGATCTGGCAGCACAGCGAACTGGGTTCGGCAGATGATCCGGAGTCGGTCGTCGGCCGCCAGATCGACTACTGGCGCCGACAGCTGAGCGGTTTGCCGGACCTCATCGAACTGCCCGCGGACCGGCCCCGGCCGCCGGTGGCGACGCATCGCGGCGACCGTACGATCGCCGAATTGCCTGCCGCAGTGGCGGATCGGATCCGGGAGGTGGCCGCCGCCCGCGGCGTGACGCCGTTCATGGTGGTGCACGCGGCACTGGCGACGTTGTTGTCGCGGTTGACCTCCGGCGATGACATCGCGGTCGCCACCCCGACCGCCGGCCGTGGCCAGGAGGTGCTGGATCCGGTTGTCGGCATGTTCGTCAACACGCTGGTGCTGCGGACCAACGTCGACGCGCGTGGCGATTTCGCGTCGTTGCTGGATCAGGTGCGGGTCGTCGACCTGGATGCCTTCGCGCATGCGGATGTGCCGTTCGAGACGGTCGTCGACGCGGTCGATCCGGTGCGCAGCGAGGCATTCGCGCCGCTGGCGCAGGTGTTGCTGTCGTTCGATCCGGGTGTCGGTGCGGCAGCGGGTGTTTCGCTCGGTGCGCTGGAGATCGCGCCGGTCGAGCACGATGTGGTCGGCGCGCAGTTGGACCTGTACCTGACGGTGGTAACTGCGCCGCCGGGCGAGCCGTGGGCGATGGACGCCGTCTTCGCCACAGATCTGTTCGACACCGCCACCGTGGAACTGCTGCTGCAGCGGTTCATTTCCGTGCTCGATGCCGCGACCGCGAACCCGGCGCTGCCCCTGGGCGACATCGCGCTGCTGTCCGACGAGCAGGTGGCGGCCGTGGCCGCGGTCGAGTCGGGATCGGCAGTGACGGTTCCGCAGGGCACGTTGGCCGACGTGGCGCTGGCACAGGTCACCAAGACTCCGGACGCCACGGCATTGTGGTTCGAGGGCCGCGCGGTGTCGTATGCGGAGTTCGGTGCTCGGGTGAATACGCTGGCCCGCCAGTTGATTGCGGCGGGTGTGAGCCCTGAGGTCGCGGTCGGCGTCTGCGTGCCGCGGTCGGTGGAGATGGTCGTCGCCCTGCATGCCATCGTCGCCGCGGGCGGCCAGTACGTGCCGGTGGATCTGTCTGCTCCGGCCGAACGCGTCGGCTACATGTTCGACACCGCGGGTGTCGGTGTGATTGTGGTATCGGCGGAGACTGTTGATGGCACGGTCGCGGCTGCGGCGGCCGAGCGTGGCGCGTCGGCGATCGTCGTGGACTGCGCTGGTGAGGCGGATCTGTCGGCGCCGCCGATCGCCGCCGCCGAGCGGCGTGGTGTGGTGACCGGTGAGAGCGCGGTGTACACGTTGTTCACGTCGGGTTCGACGGGCCGGCCGAAGGGCGTGACCCTCTCGCATGGTGCGGTGGTGAACCGCTTGTGGTGGGGCCTGGACGAGTTGCCGATCGACGGCTCGGATCGCGTGATCCTGAAGACGCCGTACACGTTTGATGTGTCGGTGCCGGAGCTGTTCGCGCCGTTGATGGTGGGCGCGACCTTGGTGGTCCTGCGCGATGGTGGTCATCTGGAACCGTTGTATGTGGCGGATGTGATCGGGCAGACGCGGTCGACGATGGTGCATTTTGTGCCGTCGATGTTGTCGGTGTTCGTGGATGTGGTGGGTGAGCAGCGGATCCGGGAGCTGCAGAGTGTGCGGATCATCTCGATGACGGGCGAGGCGGTCCCGCCGGCCGTCGCGGCCAAGATCCGAACGTGGCTGCCGCATATCCAGTTCTACAACTTGTACGGCCCGACCGAGGCCGCGATCGAGATCACCTACGAGGACATCCGCGAGGTCGAGGCCTCCGACAGCTCGGTGCCGATCGGCATTCCGATGTGGAACTCGTCGTCGCTGGTTCTGGATGGGCGTCTGCGTAGGTTGCCGCCGGGTGTTCCGGGTGAGTTGTATTTGGGTGGGGTGCAGTTGGCGCGTGGCTATGCCGCTCGCGAGGATCTGACTGCGGAGCGGTTTGTGGCCGACCCGTACGGCGGCGCGGGCGCCCGCATGTATCGCACGGGTGATCTGGTGCGGCGCACCGGTGACGGCAATATCGAGTACTTGGGCCGTACCGACTTCCAGGTGAAGTTGCGTGGTCAGCGGATCGAGCTGGGTGAGATCGAGGCGGCGATGATCGCGGCGCCGGGTGTGGTGCACGCCGCGGCGACGGTCCTTGATGCGCCGGATGGCGGTCAGCAGCTGGTCGGCTACTTCTCGCCGGCGTCGGTCGATACCGACACCATCAAATCGCTGATGTCGCAGTCGCTTCCGGGGTACATGGTGCCGGACGTGTGGGTAGGCATCGATGATGTCGTGCTGAACAGTGCGGGCAAGCTGGACCGAAAAGCCCTGCCGGCACCGGACTTCACGGGGACCGAACGGGAATACGTCGCACCCGAGGGCGACGTGGAGATCGCGCTCGCCGCCGTATTCGCGGACGTACTCGGCGTCGACCGGGTCAGCGCCACCGAGTCGTTCTTCGATGTCGGCGGCAACTCGCTGTCGGCGATGCGGCTGGCCGCGCGGGCCGGCGAGGCGCTGGAGCGCGACCTCAACGTGCGCGATGTGTTCGAGGCGCCGTCGGTGCGCGAGCTCGCCGTCCGTCAGGGTGGTGTCCGCCGCGCGCCGATCGTTGCGGTATCGCCACGGCCGGAACGCATTCCGCTGGCATTCGCCCAGCAGCGGATCTGGTACGTCAACCAGACCGACACCCAGTCGGCCGCGTACAACATCCCGGTCGTGCTGCGGCTGGCCGGTGCACTTGACCTGGCCGCGCTGCGCCGCGCGGTCGTCGATGTGGTCGCGCGTCACGAGGCACTGCGCACCACGTTCCCGGCCGCGAGCGGAACGCCGTACCAGCTGATCGGCTCGGTCGATGAATTCGACAGCCGGGGAGTGTGGGAGGTTGTCGACTCGCAGGCCGCAGTCGAGGCCGCGGTCGTCGCCGGATTCGATGTGGCGGCCGACTGGCCGATCCGCGTGCGGGTGTGGGAGATGTCCGCGGACGAGCACATCCTCGCCGTGGTCACCCATCACGTCGCCTCCGACGGTGAATCGATGGCCCCGCTGGTGACCGATTTGGTCACTGCGTATCTGGCCGAGAAGGAGACTGGTGCAGCGGGAGTGGGGGCACAGCCGCCGTTCGCTGGTCTCGAGGTGCAGTTTGCCGACTACGCGATCTGGCAGCATCAGGTGCTGGGCTCGCCGGATGACGCGGAGTCGGTTGTGGGACAGCAGCTTGGCTACTGGACCGAACGCCTGGCGGGTCTGCCGGACGTGATCGATCTGCCGACGGATCGGCCGCGTCCGCCGCGGGCGAGTCAGCGTGGCGCTCGGGTCACGTTCGAGATTCCGGCGGAGTTGACTGGTCGGATTCGGGCGGTGGCACAGGAATCGGGCACGACGCCGTTCATGGTGACTCATGCCGGTCTGGCGGCGCTGCTGGCGCGACTGTCGGGTAGCAGTGATATCGCGATCGGTACGCCGATCGCCGGACGCGGGTCGCCGGTTCTGGATCCGCTGATCGGCATGTTCGTCAACACGCTGATCCTGCGCACCCGGGTCGATTCGGGGCGCAGCTTCGATGATCTTCTCGCGGAAGCGAAGTCGGCCGATCTGGCGGCGTTCGCGAACGCCGATGTGCCGTTCGAGGCCGTCGTCGATGCATCGGATGCGGTGCGGTCGGCGGCGTTCGCGCCGTTCTCGCAGGTGTGGTTCACGTTCGATCAGACGGCGGTGCCGGAGCTGGCCGGTTCGAACCTGGCGGTCGGGGAGATCGCCGGGCTGCAGGTGGAGCCGCTGTCGACCGATGTGGTGCCGGCCCGCGTGGACCTGTTGGTGAGCATCTCCCAGGCCGACGAAGGGGATTGGCAGGGGTCGGTGCTGTACGCCACCGACCTGTTCGATGAATCGACGGTGCAGACGTTCACCGATCAGTTCGTGCGGGTTCTGGATGTCGCACTCACCGATTCCGCTCAGCCGGTCGGGCATATCAAGCTATCCGAGGCGGTGTCGGTGGCGGCGCTCGCGCGTGCCGCCGAGGCCGCGCCGCAGCCGACGGTGGTTCCGGTGTCGGTTGCCGACTCCGACGCCATTGTCAGCGGAGGCGTCGGGACGGCGCCGGTGATCTTGGGTGACCTGTTTGCCGAGGCCGCGACCAAGTGGGGTCCGCGGCAGGCCGTCGTCGACGCGGACGGTACGACGCTGACGTACGCCGAGCTGGATGCGCGGTCGAATCGGTTGGCACGCTGGCTGATTGGTCAGGGTATCGGTCCGGAGAAGCTGGTGGCGTTGGCGATCGGCCGTTCGGCCGACCTGTTGACGGCGATCTGGGCGGTGGCGAAGACGGGCGGCGGCTATGTGCCGATTGATCCGGACTATCCGGCCGATCGCGTGGCGAACATGGTTGAAGACTCCGGGGCGATCCTGGGGCTCGCGGTCACTGCATCAGGCGAGCTGCCCGGTCATGCGTTCGAGTGGCTGCGGATTGACGACGGTCAGGCCGCGGAGATCGCGGCCTGCAGCGACGCGCCGGTCACCCCGGCAGACCGGCTGGGCGCCGTGGCCGTGGAGAATGTCGCCTACGTGATCTATACGTCCGGCTCGACGGGCCGGCCCAAGGGTGTGGCGGTGACGCATTCGGGTCTGGCGAACTTCGCTGCCGAGGAAGTGCGTCGTTCAGGGGCGGATGAGTATTCGCGGGTGCTGGGGTTCGCGTCGCCGTCGTTCGACGCGTCGGTGCTGGAGTATCTGCTCGCGACGGTGTCCGGTGGCGTGCTGGTGTATCGGCCTGCTGAAGCCGTCGGTGGCACCGTCCTGCAGGACTTCATGATGCGCCAGGCGGTCACCCATACCTTCCTGACGCCGACGGTGTTGGGAACGGTTGAGCCGCACTCGGTTCCGGCGCTGCGCGTGGTGTATGCCGGTGGCGAGGCCGTTCCGTCCGCGCTCAAGGATGCCTGGGCGCCGCTGCGTCGGATTCAGAACCTCTACGGCCCGACCGAGACCACGATCGGTGTCACGATCAGCGCGCCGATGAGTGTCGGCGAGGCCGTCACCCTCGGCGGTCCGCTGGCCGGTGTCGGACTGATGGTCCTCGATGCGGGCCTGCGCCCGGTGTCGTTGGGTGTGCCGGGCGAGTTGTATGTCAGCGGTGGTGCGCTTTCCCGCGGCTACCTCGATCGGCCGGGCCTCAGTGCTGATCGCTTCGTGGCCAACCCGCATGGCACGCCGGGCGATCGGATGTACCGCACCGGTGACATCGTTCGCTGGCGGCAGGATTCCACGGGTGCCCCGGTGTTGGAGTATTCGGGCCGCAGTGATGATCAGGTGAAGTTGCGTGGTCTGCGGATCGAGTTGGGCGAGATCGAGTCGGCTCTGGCGACCCATCCCGCGGTGAGCGTTGCGGTGGTGGTCGGTGTCGGTGGGTCGGTGGCGACTGCGTTGGCCGGCTATGTGGTTGCCGATCGCGAGACGGTCGATGTTGCCGAACTGAAGGCGCATGTGGCGCGGACCCTGCCGGCGCATATGGTGCCGGCGTCGATCACGGTGCTCGACGCGTTGCCGCTGACCCCGGTCGGCAAGTTGGACAAGGATGCGTTGCCGGAACCGGTGATCGAGGCCGCCGAGTATGTGGCGCCGGAGTCGCCGGCGGAGGAGTCGATTGCGGCGGTGTTCGCCGACATTCTCGGCGTCGATCGGGTGAGTGTGGCCGAGTCGTTCTTCGATCTGGGCGGCAATTCGTTGTCGGCCGCTCGGGTGGCTGCTCAGGTTGGTGAGGTGCTCGGTGTCGAGACCTCGATCCGGGACATCTTCGAGGCCCCGTCGGTGCGTGAACTCGCCGTCGCGGTCGTCGGTCGCGAGGCGGGTCTGCCGCCGGTCACTGCGGTGTCGCCGCGTCCCGACCAGTTGCCGTTGTCCTTTGCGCAGCAGCGGATGTGGTTCATCAACCAGTTCGACCCGTCGTTGCCGACCTACAACATCCCGGCTGCCATGCGAGTCAGCGGACCGCTCGACGTCGCCGCCCTCCATGCCGCGATGATCGACGTGCTCACCCGGCACGAGGTCCTGCGCACCACCTTCCCGGCCGTCGCCGCCGGAGCCACCGCCGTCGTCCATCCCGTCGAGTCCATCGAGACCGAATTCGATTGGGCCGTGGTCGATTCCGCAGCCGATCTGGAGTCCGGCGTACTCACCGGATTCGACGTCGCCGCCGAACTGCCGATCCGCGCCCGGGTCTGGCAGCAGGAGCCCGGCGAATACATCGTCGCCGTCGTGGTGCACCACATCGCCGCGGACGGCGAATCGATGGCGCCTCTCGTGGGCGATCTGCTGTCCGCGTACGTGGCCCGCGCGGCGGGTACGACACCGGAATTCGCGCCGCTGGCAGTGCAGTTCGCCGACTACGCGATCTGGCAGCACCGGGAGCTGGGCGACCGCACCGACCCGTCGTCGGTCGTCGGCCGCCAATTGGCCTACTGGACAGACGAACTCGTCGATCTGCCAGACGTGCTCGAGCTGCCGACGGATCGTCCGCGGCCGCCGGTCGCGTCCGAGCGGGGTGCCCGGGTCGCCGGTACGATCCCGGCCGATACCGGTGACCGGATCCGTGCGATCGCTGCCGATCGTGGATTGACGCCGTTCATGGTCGTGCACGCGGCGCTGAGCGTGTTGCTGTCGCGGTCGTCGTCCACCGACGACATTGCGGTGGCCACGCCGATCGCCGGTCGTGGCCAGAGCGTGCTGGATCCGCTGGTCGGCATGTTCGTCAACACGTTGGTGCTGCGTTCGAAGGTCAGCGCCGGCATGGCGTTCGATGAGCTGCTGGATCAGGTGCGGGTGACGGATCTGCAGGCGTTCGCGCATGCGGATGTGCCGTTCGAGGTACTGGTGGATGCGGTTGATCCGGTGCGCAGCGAGGCGTTCGCGCCGCTGGCACAGGTGATGTTGACATTCGATCAGTCGACGCTGACCGAGCTGGGCACCGGCATGTCGGAGACGACGCTGGGTGATCTCACGGTGGCGCCGCTGACCGCAGCCGATCCGCCGGCGAAGCTGGATCTGACGGTCAGCGTCAGCGTCGCCGACGACGGGCAGCAGTGGCCTCTGGAAGTCGTGTTCGCCACCGACCTGTTCGACGCCGACACCGTCGACCAGCTGCTGCGGCGCTTCGTCGCACTGCTCGATGAGCTGACCGCGGATGTGACTGTGGCCGTGGGGGATGCCCCGATGCTGACCGTGGCCGAAACCGGCGCACTCGTCGACGCGGCCACCGGGCAGGTCGTCGAGACACCGGCCGGCTCGGTTGCCGATGCTGTCGCGCGGCGCGTGGCCGGTTCGGCCGACGAGATCGCACTGCGCCTGGGCGATCGTCAGGTGACCTATCGCGAGTTCGGTGCGCGAGTGAATGCCCTGGCGCGCGAGCTGCTTTCGCGCGGTGTCGGGCCGGATGTCGCAGTGGGCGTGTGCATCGACCGGTCCGTCGAGATGGTGGTGGCGGTCCATGCCGTCGCCGTGGCCGGTGGCCAGTACGTGCCGATCGACACCGCGGCCCCGGTCGACCGCATGCGCTACATGATCGACATGTCGGGAGCGCAGATCCTGCTCACCGGTGTCGCGCCGGTGGAAGCCGATGTGGCGGCCCTCGGCGTCGAGCTGATGACGGTCGACGCGTCAGGTCCGACCAACGAGTACGCGCCGCCAGTGACGGATGCCGATCGAGTGCGTCCGATCCGTGGCGACGACGCGCTGTACACGTTGTTCACGTCGGGATCGACGGGCCGACCCAAGGGTGTGACGGTCTCGCATGCGTCGGTGCTGAACCGGCTGTGGTGGGGTCTGGACGAGTACCCGTGGTCGGTCGGTGACCGGGTCATCCAGAAGACGCCGTACACATTCGACGTATCGGTGCCGGAGTTGTTCGGCTCGATGATCACGGGTGCCACGATGGTGATCGCGAAGCCGGGTGGGCATGCCGATCCGTTCTATGTCGCGGAGCTAATCGCCGAAACCCGCGCTACCTCGGTGCATTTCGTGCCGTCGATGCTGGCGGTGTTCCTGGACGTGGTGCCGGCCGAGCAGGTCGCGGCGCTGGATTCGGTGCGCTGGCTGTTCGCCTCGGGTGAGGCGTTGCCGCCGTCGGTGACGACGCAGGCGCACCGGTTGTTGCCGGGTGCGCAGATCGTGAACCTGTTCGGCCCGACCGAGGCCGCGGTGGAGGTCGCCTACGCGGACGTGACGTTGGCAGAGCGCGTGGTGCCGATCGGCCGGCCGGTGTGGAACACGAGCACGTTGGTGCTCGATGCCCGCCTGCGGCCGGTGCCGGTCGGGGTGCCGGGTGAGCTGTATCTGGGTGGTGTGCAGATTGCCCGGGGGTATGCGGGTCAGTCGGGTTTGACGGCGGAGCGGTTTGTGGCTGATCCGTTCGGTGGTGCGGGTGCGCGGTTGTATCGCACGGGTGATCTGGTGCGGTGGAATCGGTCCGGTGAGATTGAGTATCTGGGTCGCACCGATTTCCAGGTGAAGTTGCGGGGTCAGCGGATCGAGTTGGGGGAGATCGAGTCGGTGATCGCCGCGGTGCCAGGTGTGGTGCATGCGGCGGCGACGGTGGCCGAGTCCGAGACGGGCGGTCAGCATCTGGTCGCCTACGTCGCGCCGTCGACCGTTGATGTGACCGCGGTAGCTGCCGCGGTCGCGGCGGCGTTGCCGGAGTACATGCGTCCGAGTGTGTGGATGCGGATCGATGATGTTGTGCTGAACAGTGCCGGCAAGCTGGATCGAAAAGCGTTGCCGGCCCCGGATTTCGACATTGTGGCGACCGATTATGTGGCGCCGGTCGGTCCGGTCGAGGAGACCCTTGCGACGATCGTCGCCGGGCTGCTCGGGGTGGAACGGGTGTCGGTGACCGATTCGTTCTTCACCCTCGGCGGTGACTCGATCATGTCGATCCGGTTGGCGTCCGCGGTGCGGGCTGCTGGGTTCCAGCTGAGTCCGCGGGAGATCTTCGAGCACAAGACGGTGCGGGCGATGGCACGGGCAGCGGCGGACATGTCGCAGGCGTTGCCGATGTTGCCCGAGTCCGGTGGCAGCGGACCGCTGGCGCTGCCGGCGAACGTGCACTGGATGATCGAACATGCCACGGAGCCCGAGGATTTCCGCGATTTCGCGCAGTCGACGGTGTTGACCGCTCCCGATGATGCGACCGTGGAATTCGTCGGCCAAGTGCTGGCGCGCGTGGTCGCGGGCCACCCGATGCTCAGCGCCGCGCTTGTGCACGGCGAGACCGGCTGGACCCTGACCGCCGGCACCGAGTTCGACGCGGCAACAGCAGTGGCCGCCCGTCGGTCGACCGCGCTGACCGGTACTGATGAGTTCGCAGCCGAGTTGGAGTCGGCGTTCGCGGCGGCGTCGGCGCGCCTGAATCCGGCGACCGGCGCCTTGGTGGCGGCCGAGTTGGTTCAGGACGCCGCCGGCGCGGGCCGGATCGTGTTGGTGATCCATCACCTCGGCGTGGATGCGGTGTCGTGGCCGATCCTCGTCGAAGACTTGGTCACTGCATGGGGCCAGGCGATCGCCGTATCGTCGGACCCGCTGCGGCCCGAGGTGACCACGGCGCGGGCCTGGGCCGGTGCCGTGGCCGAGCAGCTCGAGCGTCGAGCGGGCGAGTCGGAGTACTGGCTGCAGCGATTGCCGCAGCGAGCAACCGATCTCGGCGTGCCGCTGGTCGCCGAGCGCGACCGGTTCGCCACCGAGGTGTCGGTCGTGGAGGTCGTCGATGCGGCGGTTACGGAGTCGGTGCTGACGACGGTGCCGCAGGCATTCGGCGGCAGCGCCAACGACGTGCTGCTCGGCGCGCTGGCCCGGGCGGTCCGCGGCTGGCAGCAGGCGCGGGGGATTGATGATCGGGCGCCGGTGTCGGTGCTGCTGGAGGGCCACGGCCGTAACGAGGAGATCGTCGCGTCGGGTCCGCAGCCGTACGCCAGCGATCTGTCGCGCACGGTCGGCTGGTTCACGACCATTGCCCCGGTCGCGCTCGATCCGTCGATCGACATCGTGCACGCGGTCAAGGCGGCCAAGGAAGAACGGCTGTCGCAGCCCGACGCCGGCGTCGGCTTCGGTGTCCTGCGCTACGGCGGTTCGGGTTCCGGCGCGGATCCCGAATTGTCGCGACGTCCGTTGCCGAGCATCGGGTTCAACTTCTTCGGCGCCGGCGGCGCGGGAACCTCCGATCCGACTGTCGGCGAAGCGATTCCGTTCACCCCGGCCGCCGACGCCCCGGCCTTCGCGCCGTCGGCCACCGGCCGGATGGTCGCGCTCAACGCGCTCAGCGTGAATGTCGGTACGGGCGCAAGCGAGCAAGGCCGCCGACTGTCGGCGAACTTCACCTTCCCGTCGGCGCTGTTCACCGCGGACGACATTCGCGACCTCGGTCGCCGCTGGACCGCCGAGCTAGCGGCCGTCGTCGAGCTGGTCGCCGGTGGCGCGCACGTCGGTCTGACGCCGTCCGATGTTCCGGGCGCTGCCATCAGTCAGAACGAATTGGATGCCCTGGCAGTGCGTTTCCCGGCCGCCGATGTGTGGCCGTTGACGCCGTTGCAGCGTGGTCTGTATTTCCAGTCGGAGATGGCGACGCACGGAGACGGTGCGGTCGATGTGTACGTGACGCAGGCGTCGCTGGAACTCGGCGGGGACATCGATGCGGATCGGCTGCGGTCGGCGGCGGGTCAGTTGCTGGCCCATCATCGGGTGCTGCGCAGCGGTTATGTGCGGACTGACGCCGGTTCGGTGGTCGCGGTGGTTCCCGAGCACGTCGAGATCCCTTGGCAAAACATTGATCTGACCGCCGAGGGGCTGACTGCGGAGCAGGTGCAGCAGCGAGTCGCCGAGGTCGCGAATGGTCAGCTCATCCTGCCGTTCGACCTGGATGCGCCGCCGTTGATGCGGTTCGTCTTTGTGCGGCATGGGGATACGGCCACGTTGGTGGTGACCAACCATCACATCTTGACCGATGGCTGGTCGGGTCCGCTGGTGCTGGCCGATCTGCTCGCGCTGTACGCGGGTCGGGGCACCTTCACCGGGGCGATGTCGGGCGGCGCGGGCGCTGGAACGGACTTCGCATCGTTCGTCCGCGATATCGCGGGCCGCGACGACACCGCCGGCCGGGCCGCCTGGCGAGGCGTCCTCGCGCCGCTGGAAGAGCCGACTCTCGTTGCGGCACAGATCGAAGCCGATGCGGTTGATCTACCCCGCGATCATGCGGAGCAGCTCGATACCCACCTGACCGCCGGCGTCGAACGGCTCGCGCGCAGCGAGGGGGTCACCGTCAGCACCGTGCTGCAGTTCGCCTGGGCGGTGCTGCTCTCGCGGATGACGGGCAATCGCGTCGTTGCGTTCGGTGAGACCGTCTCGGGCCGCCCGGCCGATCTCGATGGCGTCGAATCGATGGTGGGCTTGTTCATCAACACGCTGCCGACCGTCGTCGATGTTGATCCGGCGCTCAGCCCGGGCGAGATCCTGCGCCGCATGCATGAGGACAAGACCTCAGTCTTGGACCACCAGCACCTCGGGTTGCCGGAGATCACCGCCGAGTCGGCGCTGCCGGTGCTGTTCGACACCCTCACCGTGTACGAATCGTTCCCGGTCGACAGCGGCTCGCTCTCGACGGCGGATTCCTCGCTGACCGGTGGCCTGCAGATCCTGGGCATCGAGGCCGGGGATGCGACGCACTATCCGCTGAACCTCGCCGTGACGCCCGGACCCGATGGCCTGGTGGTCAAGCTCAAGTACCTTCCCGGTGCCTTCGATGACGCGCAGATCCGGATCTTCGCCGAGTCGTTCCGCGAGATCCTCACCGCGGCAGTGGATCAGCCCGAACGGGCATCGGGCGACATCGAATTGGTGTCGTCGACCGCGCGGGCGGCACTGACCCCCGTCTCCGGGGGCCCGGCCGCCGTGGCGCACCCGCTGCGACAGGTGTTCGCCGACGTCGCTGCGGCACACCCGGATACGGTCGCCGTCACCGATGCCCGGGGCGGGGCGTTGACCTACCGCGAGCTCGACACGCGCTCGGATGCGATCGCGCAGGGACTGCAGGCCCGCGGGGTGGCGCCGGAATCGATTGTGGCGGTTGCGTTGCCGCGATCGGTCGATCGGCTGGCCACGCAGTGGGCGACGGCCAAGCTGGGGGCGGCATATCTGTCGATCGATCCGGGTTATCCGGCCGATCGGATCGAGCACATGATCACTGATTCCGGTGTGCGGGTGGGCATTGCAGCGCCCGACGCCGCGATCGCGGCGGTCGGCGACGTCGAGTGGTCGACCGTCGCCGACATCATGCGGGAGGGTGCGACATGGCCGGCCGGACCGCGCGCCGTCGACCGGCTGTCGGTGGATGCCGAGCTGGATGCGGTCGCGTACGTCATCTACACGTCGGGTTCGACCGGCGTGCCGAAGGGCGTGGCGGTGACCTATAGAGGCGCGTACAACTTCGCCACCGCGGAGGTGTCGCGATTCGACGTACGACCAGGCGACCGGGTACTCGGGTTCGCGTCGCCGAGCTTCGACGCATCCGTGCTGGAATGGCTGTTGGCGTCGACTTCCGGTGCGGCCCTGGCCTATCGGCACGATGACGTCGTAGGCGGACCTGCGCTCGCGGACTTCATCCGGGATGCGGAACTCACCCACGTCTTCCTGACACCGGCGGTGCTGGCGACCATCGACACCGTCGATCTGCCCGCGCTGCGGATGGTCGGTGCGGGCGGCGAGGCGGTGCCGCAGACGCTGGTCGATCGCTGGGGCTCGCAGGTCGCGTTCCACAATGCCTACGGCCCGACCGAGGCGTCCGTCGCGGTGGCGATCAGCCATGGGCTGGATGCCTCGCGGCCGGTCCACATCGGCGGCCCGATCCCAGGCGCGGATCTCCTGATCCTGGACGCGCGACTGCACCCGGTACCGGTCGGAGTGGCCGGCGAGCTCTACGTCAGCGGGCCGCCGCTGGCCCGCGGCTACCTCGGCCGAGCAGGCCTCACTGCTGCCGGCTTCGTCGCATCGCCGTATGCGCCGGGCGAACGGATGTACCGCACCGGCGACGTGGTTCGGTGGATCCCGGATACCGGCGGGGAGCTGGTGATCGAATACGTCGGCCGCCGCGATGACCAGATCAAGCTGCGCGGTCTGCGGATCGAACTCGGCGAGATCGAGAACGCGTTGGCCGATCATCCGGCGATCGGGGCGGCAGTCGTGGTCGGCGTCGGTGGCTCGGTGGCGACGTCGCTGGCTGGCTACGCGGTGCGGTCCGGCGATGTGACGGTCGCAGAGTTGCGTGAGCATCTCGCAGGCAGGCTCCCGGTGCACATGGTGCCCGCGAGCATCACGTTGCTGGACGAGTTGCCATTGACACCGGTCGGCAAGGTCGACAAGCGGGCCCTGCCCGAGCCTCAGGCGGATGCCGGCGAGCATGTCGGACCCGAGTCGTCTGCCGAGGCCGCGGCCGTAGCGGTGTACATGGAACTACTCGGCCGCAGCGTCGTATCGGTCACCGCCGACTTCTTCGCGCTCGGTGGAAACTCGCTGACCGCAACGCAGTTGGCTGCCCGCGTCGGCGAGGCTCTGGACGCGGACCTGAGTGTTCGCGACGTCTTCGAGGCACCGTCGCCGCGAGCCCTGACGCGGGTCGCCCAGGGTCGGGCGCGGGCGCTGGCGCCGATCCGGCCCGCGGTTCCGCGGCCGGAGCCGATCCCGCTCTCGTTCGCGCAACGGCGCATGTGGTTCCTCAACCGTCTGGAGCCGGAGTCGCTCGCGTACAACATTCCGGTCGGGCTCCGATTGACCGGACCGGTGGACGCCGACGCCCTCGCGGCGGCGGTGCGAGACGTGGTCGAGCGGCACGAGATCCTGCGCACCACCTTCCCCGAGGTCGACGGGAGGCCGGTGCAATGGGTGCACGAGGTGGATTCGGCTTCCGCACAGGTCGATTGGGCCCTGTGCACGGATGACGCGCAGCTGCTCACGGCCGCGACGACACCGTTCGATGTGACCACTCGGGTGCCGTTCCGCGTGCGGCTGCGGCACGTGGCCGAGCAGGAGTGGATCCTCGTGGCCGTGCTGCACCACATCGTGGGTGACGGCGAATCGTTCCGGCCGCTGCTGGCGGACATGGTGATCGCGTATGCGGCACGGGCCGCCGGCGGCACACCGGAGTTCGCCCCGCTGCCGATCCAGTTCGCGGACTTCGCGATCTGGCAGCAGCGAGAGCTGGGAACGCCGGAAGACACCGACTCGGTGGTCGGCCGTCAGCTGGCGTACTGGCGCGACCAGCTCGCCGGCCTGCCGGACGTGTTGGACCTGCCGATGGATCGGGCCCGCCCGACCGCAGCCTCCCATGCCGGTGCGCTGTTCGACTTCGAGATTCCGGAAGAAGTCGTCGACCGGGTGCTGGCGCTCGCCCGCGATCGCGGAGTGACACCGTTCATGGTGGTCCATGCGGCACTGTCGGTGTTGCTGGCGCGGTTGTCGGCGACCGAGGACATCGCGATCGCCACCCCGATCGCCGGTCGTGGTCAGGCCGAGCTCGACGGGCTGGTCGGCATGTTCGTCAACACTCTGGTGCTGCGGGCCGAGATCTCCCCGGCGATGAGTTTCGGGGAGCTGCTGGACGATATCCGGGTAGCCGATCTCGAGGCATTCGCCAATGCGGACATCCCGTTCGAGACGGTGGTGGAGGAGCTCAATCCGGTTCGTTCGCAAGCGTTCTCGCCGCTCGCTCAGATCATGCTGACCGCTACCCAGCAGGCGCCGGGCCAGGCCGCGGCGCCGTCGGCGGTCACCGATGACGGATCGGGTATCAGCATCACGCCGATGGATCCGCCGACGGTCGCGGCTCAGCTGGACCTGTCCTTCAATGTGGGGATGGGCACCTCGGGGGCCTGGACCTGCTCGGCGGTCTACGCCACCGATCTCTACGACGCGGACACGATCGCCGTTCTGGTCGGCCGCTTCGTCACGTTGCTGGATGCGTTGTCATCCGCGCCCGCCGGGCCGGTCGGCGTCGCGCCGCTGGTGTCGTCCGACGAGCGGGAACAATTGGTCGCGTGGTCCTCGGGTACCGACCGGACCTACGGCGCGCGGACGCTCTCGGCGTTGATGTCAGGACGGCACGCCCGACCCGGCGAACCATCGGATGAAGGAGACAGGTCGTGACCGACGTCGTTCGGACCGCCGCAACGTCGGGGAGCGCCGCACTTGTCTTCGGGTTGCGGCGAGTGTCCTACGCCGAGTTCGCGGCTCGGGTCAATGATCTGGCACGCCGGTTGATCGCGCACGGGGTCGGGCCGGATGTGGCCGTGGGCGTGGCGATTCCGCGTTCGGTGGAGTTGCTGGTCGCGGTGCACGCCGTCGTGGAGGCCGGCGGCCACTACGTGCCGCTCGACGTCGACGCGCCCGTCGAGCGTTCCGACTACATGCTCGACACCGCTCGAGCGCAGCTGGTGCTGATTCCGGCAGGCGAGGTTCCGTCCTCGGTGGCGGCTCTGGCCGGCACATCGCGACTCCTCGAGGTCGACGCCGACGCGCAGATCGACCTCGATACCCCGGCGATCGCCGACGATGAGCGCGGAGCGCCGATCCATCCCGACGATGCCGCCTACACGCTCTTCACCTCGGGATCGACCGGCCGCCCCAAGGGCGTCACCGTCTCGCATCGCGCGATCGTCAACCGGCTCGAATGGATGCGGGAGTGGTACGGGCTCAAGGAGTCCGATGTCTTTCTGCAGAAGACACCCGTCACGTTCGACGTGTCGGTGTGGGAGCTGTTCCTGCCGGCGACCGTCGGCGCGACGCTGGTCATCGCCGAGCCCGACCGGCACGGCGATCCCGGCCACATCGCCGATGTCGTCGCCGACGAGGGTGTGACGGCGATCCACTTCGTGCCGTCGATGCTGGCGACCTTCGTCGATGTGCTCGGTCCGCGCCTGGCCGAACTCGGCAGCCTGCGTGCGATGTTCACCTCGGGCGAGGCGCTCACCGCCGCGACGGCACAGGCCGTGCTCGCCGCGCTCCCGCGGATCGGCGTCTACAACCTGTACGGGCCGACCGAGGCCGCCGTCGACGTCACCGCGCATCAGGTGGTGGTCGGGGAGACCACCGTCCCGATCGGTGTGCCCGTGCCCAGCACCACCACCTTCGTCCTCGATGGTCGCCTGCAGATGGTGCCCGCCGGGGTACCCGGCGAGCTGTATCTCGGTGGCGTGCAGGTGGCTCGCGGCTATGCCGGCCAGTCGGGATTGACGGCGGAACGATTCGTCGCCGATCCCTTCGGCGATCCGGGCACCCGCCTGTACCGTACCGGCGATCTGGTCCGCTGGAACTCTGCCGGCGAGATCGATTACCTGGGCCGCACGGACTTTCAGGTCAAGCTTCGCGGTCAGCGTCTGGAACTCGGCGAGGTCGAGGCCGTGCTGGCCTCGGTGGCCGGAGTCGTGCATGCGGCGGCCGCGGTCGTCTCGCTGCCCGCCGGCGATCAACTGGTCGGCTACGTCGCACCCGACACCGTCGATCTGGACGCGGTCCGGGCGACTGTCGCGCAGGCGCTTCCGGAATACATGCGGCCCACCCAGTGGGTCGCGCTGCCGGTGATGCCGTTGGGTAATAGCGGCAAGGTCGCGCGCCGTGCGCTGCCGCGCCCGGAGCTCGCTGTCGCCGAGTTCGTCTCGCCGGCAACTGATTCCGAGATCGAGATCGCCGCGATTTATGCTGAGGTGCTCGGCGCGGAGCGGGTCAGCGTCGCCGAGTCGTTCTTCGATCTGGGTGGAAACTCGCTGGCCGCCACGCGCGTCGCCGCACGAGTCGCCGACAGCCTCGATGTCGACGTGTCTGTGCGCGACCTGTTCGACACCCCGTCCGTGCGGGATCTGGCCGCCGCCGTTGCGGGCCGGGGCCGCACCATCTCCCGGCTCACCGCCCGCGAGCGTCCCGAGCGTCTGCCGTTGTCGACGGCCCAGATGCGGATGTGGTTCATCAACCAATTCGACACGGCCTCATCGGCATACAACATTCCGATGGGTCTGCGGGTCGCCGGCGAACTCGACGCCGACGCCCTGCGCGGCGCATTGCTGGACGTCATGGACCGCCACGAGGTCCTGCGCACTGTGTACCCCTCCGACGATCAGGGGCCGCTGCAGCACATCCTCGGCATCGACGAGGCTTCGGCCGCAGTGGATTTCGCGATCGTCGACGACGCGGGCGAGCTTGCCGCATCGGCGCTGCGGGGATTCGACGTTGCGACCGAGCTGCCCATCCGGGCTCGCGTGCATCCCCATGTCGACGGCAACGATGTGGTGGTTACCGTGCACCACATCGCCTTTGACGGCGAATCGAATCAAGTGTTCGTCGGCGATCTGCTGAACGCCTACCTGCGCCGCACCGGCGTTGAGGTCGAGCAGCGGGCGCCGCTGCCGGTGCAGTACGCCGATTTCGCGTTGTGGCAGCGCGAGGTGCTGGGCGATGTCGCTGATCCGGGATCGCCGGCCGGCATGCAGATGGCGTACTGGCGGACACATCTGGCCGGACTGCCGACGGTCACCGATCTCCCGATGGACCGGGCGCGGCCCGCGGTGCTCGACACGTCGGCCGGTGTGGTGTCCGTCGAGGTCGACGACGCGATCGCGGCGGCCTTCGAAACGTTCGCGCGGGAACACGATGTCACCGCGTTCATGCTGTCGCATGCGGCGCTGGCGATCACGGTCGGCCGGCTCGCCGCCACCTCGGACGTCGTGATCGGTGCCCCCATCGCCGGGCGGACCGACGCCGCGCTTGCCGACCTCGTCGGCATGTTCGTCAACACGCTGGTGCTGCGCACGGAGGTCGATCCGGCGCAGTCGATCAACGATTTCGTCGCCCGCGTACGGTCGACGGATGTCGACGCGTTCGGCCATGCCGATGTGCAGTTCGACGACCTGATCGAAGAACTCGCACCCGAACGGTCGACCGCGTATCAGCCGCTGGTACAGATCGCCTTCACGCATGAATCCATCGACGCTGCAGCAGAAACCGCACAGGACGCGGCCCGCACCGGTCTTGCCGGGGAGACCCTCGGGACGCTGAATTCGGTTGCGAAGTTCGACCTCACGGTCGGTGTCACCGACCGATCGGCGAACAACCCGATGCGGGCCGATTTCCTCTATGCCACCGCGCTGTACGACGAAGACACCGTCCGCCGATTCGCCGATCTGTGGCTGCAGGTGGTCGCCACCATCGCGCAGGATCCGCAGCGACCGGTGGGTGACATTGATGTCATCGACGATGACGCACTCGCCGCGATGCGTCCCAGCCGTAGTTCGACCGGAACCGTCGAGCCCGCTGAAGACGGCGGCATTACCACGCCCCGGACCCTCGTCGAGATCCTCGCCGTCCGCGATCTCGACCCGACTCGGCCGGCCTTGATCTGCGACGGACAGGTGCTGTCGCACAAAGACTTCGAGGAACGAACCGATCGACTGGCCCGAGTTCTCATCGAGCGCGGGGTGCGGGTCGACGACGTCGTCGCCGTCGGCCTGGAACGATCGATCGACTCCGTCGTGGCCGTCTTCGGTGTCGTCAAGTCGGGCGCGGCCTACGTGCCGATCGATCCGGCCTATCCGCAGGAGCGGATCGACTACATGGTGGCCGACTCGGGGGCCCGCTGGGGAATCACGAACGGCGCCACCAGGTCTCGCCTCGGTGAGTCCGGCTGCGAATGGATCGACATCTCGGCGGCCTCGGCGACCGAGACCTCGGGAGCGCCGCTGACCGCGGCCGACCGCGATGGCGCGCCGCGCCTGGACAACCTGGCCTACCTGGTCTACACCTCCGGGTCGACGGGCCGGCCGAAGGCCGTCGGCGTGAGCAATCGCGGCATCGCCAACCTCGTCGATGCGCTGAAGGAGATCACCGGCTCGCCGGCCGATGCGCCGGATACCCGGGTGCTGCATGTGTCGTCGCCGAGCTTCGACGCCTCGGTGCTGGAGATGATGTGGTCGGTCGCGCTCGGGCACACGCTGGTGATCGCGCCGCAGACCGACTATGCCGGTGAGGCACTCGGCAATGTGCTGCACCGGGATCGGGTCACGGACACGCTCATCACCCCGACGGTGCTCGGCACCGTGCCGGTCGAGCGCGGCCGGTCGATCCGGAATCTGGTGACCGGTGGCGAGGCGTGTCCGCCCGAGCTGATCGCGCGGTGGGCCGAGGGCGCCGCCGGCCGTCGCATGTTCAACTTCTACGGGCCGTCCGAGGCGACGGTCTGGTCGAGCACCGGTTTCTCCGAGGTGGGTCGGCAGGTCACGATCGGCCACCCGGTCCGCGGGTTCGCGGCCTATGTGCTCGATGCCCGACTGCATCCCGTGCCGCGCGGCGTGGTCGGCGAATTATATTTGGCCACTGACGATTCGCTGGCGCGCGGTTATCTGCGCCGGCCGGCGTTGACCGCGTCGGCGTTCGTGGCCGACCCGTTCAGCGGGATGCCGGGCCGTCGCATGTACGCGACCGGCGACCTGGTGCGGGTCACCCGTGAGGGCGAACTCGAATTCGGTGGGCGGGCCGACTATCAGGTCAAGATCAACGGCCAGCGGATCGAACTCGGGGAGATCGAGACCGTGCTGGCCGACCTGCCCGAGCTGTCATCCGCGGTGGTTCTCGGTATTGCCGATGACGGCGGTCGCTCGCGGCTGGTGGCCTACGTGGTTCCGGAGGCCGGGGCGACGGTCGATGTCGCCTCGGTGGTGGCCGCGGCGGGCAATCGTCTTGCCGGACACATGGTTCCGCATCAGATCGTGGTGCTCGACGAGCTGCCGGTGACACCCGGCGGCAAGCTCGACCGGGCCGCGCTGCCGACCCCCGACCCGGTCTTCGAGACGGCCGATCGGGTCGCTCCGGTCACGGCGGCCGAGGAATCGCTCGCAGCGATCGTGGCGGGGCTACTCGGTCGCGACGAAGTCAGCGTCACCGATTCATTCTTCGCGCTCGGCGGCGACTCGATCATGTCGATCCAGTTGGCGTCGGCGGCCAAGTCGGCCGGTCTGCCGCTGACCCCGCGAGACATCTTCGAGCACAAGACCGTTCGCGCGATGGCGCAGGCCGCGCTCGACGGCTCCGCTGCAGTTCCGGCGCTGGCGGAACCCGAGGGAGGGGGAGTCGGAGACTGCGTACTGCCGCCGATCGTGTCATGGATGGTCGATACCACCGAGCGGCCGGATGAAACGACCGGCCCCCGGCCGGCCCGGGAGGATTTCGCGGACTTCAGTCAATCGATGGTGCTGTCGGCTCCGGCCGCACTGACGGTCGACGAGCTGGCGCTGATCCTCGACCCGGTGGTGCAGGCGCACCCGATGCTGTCGGCCCGCCTGACGCGGGGAGATGCGGGCTGGAACCTGCAGAACGGCATTCCGTTCGATGCGGCGTCCGCAATCGAGCGCACCCTCATCATGGCCTCGCCGGGATCGGAGACGTTCACCGACGAGGTTCAGGCCGCCCATCGGCGCGCGCTCGGACGCCTCGACCCCGCGGCCGGGCGCCTCCTGCAGGCGGCGATCGTCGCGGGTCCGGATGCGGCGCGGCTCGTGCTCGCCATCCATCACCTGGCCGTCGACGCCGTGTCTTGGCCGATTCTCATCGAAGACCTGGTCACCGCGTCGATGGCGGTGGCGCAGGGCCAACCGCCGGCGGTGCGGGCCGAGCTGACCTCGATGCGAGCCTGGCAGGTCGCGATCGCCGACGGCATTCCGGCACGTGAAGCCGAACTCGCACACTGGCTTACGCGGCTGCCGGAGCGCCCGACCCCGCTCGGTGTCGACTTCGATCCGCAGCGGGATCGCCTCAGTGCAGTCGGATCCGTCATCGGCCGGGTCTCTCCGGAGACGACCGAAGCCATCCTCAGCGGTGTTCCGGAATCGTTCGGTGGCAATGTGAATGACGTTCTGGTGGCCGCGCTCGCGCGAGCGGTGCGGACGTGGCAGGCCGATCGCGGGATCGACGACGACGGGCCGGTTGCGGTGCTCGTCGAGGGACACGGCCGTCACGAGGACGTGCTGGAGTCGGGGCCGGAGCCGCGGCGCGCCGACCTGTCGCGGACCGTCGGCTGGTTCACGAACCTCATTCCGATGCTGATCGATCCGGCCGCCGATCCCGTGCACGCGGTGAAAGCCGCTAAGGAAGAACGGGTTTCGATCCCCGATCACGGAATCGGCTTCTCGCTGTTGCGGTACGCGCCGAGATCGGCACTCGCCGATCGTCCGCTGCCGTCGATCGCGTTCAACTATCTCGGCAACCGCGGGGGTGGCGCACCGGGCGCTGCGGCAACGGACGCCGATGCGCTCACCGTTCCCGACTTTCTGCCGGCACCGGATGCGCCGTACCTGTCGTCCTCGGTATCGGGTGCGATGCCGGCGATGGCTGCCCTGACCATCAACGCTAGTGCCGCGACCGGGCCCGACGGTCGCTCGATCGCTGCGGACTTCCGGTTTGCCGAGGCGATCATGTCGGCCGAGGATGCCGCGGATCTTGCCGACCGCTGGGCCGCCGAGCTGACGGCGATTGCCGAGATCGTCAGGACGGGAACCGATGTCGGCCTGTCGCCGTCGGATGTCCCGGGCACCGGGGTGACCCAGACCGACCTGGATGACCTCGCGGAGCGTTATCCGGACGCCGCGATCTGGCCGCTGTCGCCGTTGCAGCGGGGCCTCTACTTCCAGTCGACGCTGGCCGACGACCAGGCAGTGGACGTCTACGTCACCCAGACCGTGCTGCGGCTCGGCGGTGACGTCGATCTCGACCGGCTGCGTTCGGCCGCCGACGAACTGCTGAATCGGCACCGGGTGCTGGCGAGCGGATTCGTGCGGCCGCCGAGTGGCGCGGTCGTCGCCGTCATCCCGCCCGGCGCGCGCGCCGGTTGGGAGATCGTCGATCTCGGTGACGGCCTGGACGCAATGGCGGCCGCCGATCGGGTGCAGGAGATCGCGCAGGCGCAGCAGGCCCAGCCGTTCGATATGGCCGCGCCACCGCTGCTGCGTGTCGTGGTGATCCGGCACGGAGACGAAACCGATGTGGTGATCACCAACCACCACATCCTGTTCGACGGCTGGTCCGGCCCGCTGGTGCTGGCCGATCTGCTGGCGCTGTACGCGACCGGCGATACGTTCACCGGGTCGGCGGACGGCCGCGACTTCGAAGATTTCTTGAAGCACATCGGTGCCGTCGACGGCCGGGCCGGTCTTGAGGCATGGTCGCGATGGCTGTCGCAGGTGGAGGGGCCGACGCTGGTCGCGCCCGGCGTGGAGGCTACCGCCGACACCCGCCCGCGGGAACGGATCGTCATTCTCGACGAGGATCTGACGGCCGGCCTCGAGGCCGCGGTCCGCCGACAGGGCGTCACCCTGGCCACCGCGCTGCAATTGGCGTGGGCAGTGCTGTTGTCGCGGCTGACCGGCAATCGGGTGGTCACGTTCGGCGAGACAGTCTCCGGCCGGCCGGCCGATCTGCCGGGCGTCGAGTCGATGGTGGGGCTGTTCATCAACACGCTGCCCACGGTGGTCGATGTGAATCCGGGTGCCAGCCTCGGCGACGTGGTCGCCACACTGCAGTCCGAGAAGATCGCCCTGCTGGATTATCAGCACCTCGGCCTACCGGAGATCGCGGCCGCCGGCGGGCGTCCGATCGCCTTCGACACGCTCACCGTGCACGAGTCGTATCCCGTCGACACCAGATCGTTGGAGTCGGCCGACACGACCGCGGTCGGCGGGCTCGAGGTACGCGGCGTCGATGTCAGCGATTCGACGCACTACCCGCTGAACCTGGCGTCGGCCGTCAACGGCGGACGGATCTCGCTGCGGCTGGCCTATCTGCCCGGTGCGTTCGACGACGAGCAGATCGGTGTCTTCGGTGCCGCGCTGACCACGGTGCTGCGCGGTCTCGTCGAGACCCCGGAGAAGTTGGTCGGCGATCTGTCATTGCTCGACGAACAGACCGCGACGACGGTCCGCGGATGGTCGCACGGCAAGGCCGTCGCGGTGCCGTCCGAGATGGTCACCGATCTGCTGGCGAGCTGGGCGTACATCGAACCCGACGCGATCGCACTGGTCGCCGGTGACCGCAACGTCGACTATCTGGAGCTGTCGGCGCGTTCTTCGGTCCTGGCACGCCAGCTCATCGCGGTCGGTGTCGGCCCGGATGTCGCTGTGGGCCTGTGCATTCCACGATCGGTCGAGATGATCGTGGCGATCCACGCGGTGCTGGCGGCCGGTGGCGCCTTCGTACCGATCGACACCGCGGCGCCGGCCGACCGAGTGCGGTACATGGCGGAGACGGCGAACCTGTCGACCGTCCTCGTCGGTCCCGGTGCGATCCCGGGCGGCATCGCCGAACTCGATCACGTTGCGACGATCGTGGTGGACGCCGATGCCGAGGTCGATCTCGGGACGCCAGAAGTCACCGAGGCCGAGCGCCGGGGCACCGTCCGCGGTGAGCACGCTGCCTACACGATGTTCACGTCTGGTTCGACCGGTCGCCCGAAGGGGGTCACGGTGTCCCGCCGGGCGCTGAGCGCCCACCTGGCTTTCGACCAGAACTACTACGGCTTCCGAGAAGCGGACGTGGTGCTTCAGGTGCTGGAATACACCTTCGATCCGGCGGTGCTGGAAATTCTGCGGCCGGTCTTCTTCGGCGGTCGTCTGGTGCTGCTGCAGCCCGGTGAACATCGGGATCCGGTGGCGGTGTCCCGCGCGCTCATCGATCACGGCGTCACCTCGGCGACGCTGGTGCCGTCGATGATCGCCGCGATGGCCGAGATCATCGAACCCGCGGAGTTCGAGCGGATGTCGACGCTGCGCTATCTGCACACCGGCGGCGAGGCGCTGACCCGGGCAGTGGCCGACGCGATCGGCGCGCATCTGCCGGACGTGCCGATCCACAATCAGTACGGGCCGACGGAGAGCACCATTTACGCAACGGTGCAACAGATTCCGCGGTCGGGGCACACCGTCCCGATCGGAAAGCCGGTGTGGAGCACCGACGCCCTCGTTCTCGACTCGCATCTACAGGAGGTGCCACCGGGACTTCCAGGCGAGCTGTACCTCGGCGGAATCCAGCTGGCGCGCGGCTACTCCGGACAGCCCGCACTGACGGCCGAGCGCTTCATCGCCGATCCCTACGGCGCCCCGGGCGGCCGCATCTACCGCACCGGCGACCTGGTCCGGTGGAACGGCTCCGGTGAGCTGGAGTACTTGGGCCGCACGGACTTCCAGGTGAAGCTGCGTGGGCAGCGCATCGAGCTGGGAGAGATCGAGACGGTGCTGGCAGCAGCTCCGGGCGTGATCCTCGCGGCCGCGACCGTCGCGCCGAGCGCCGTCGGTGAGCAACTCGTCGCCTACGTTTCGCCCGACACCGTCGATCTCGATGCCGTCAAGACCTCGGTGGCACGATCGCTGCCGGAGTACATGCGGCCGACGGCGTGGGTCGCGCTGGCCGAGATGCCGCTCAACACGGCGGGCAAGGTCTCGCGGCGCCACCTTCCGGCCCCGAGTCTGGTTGCTGCGGAATATGTTCCGCCGGCCTCCGCGCTCGAGGAGACGATTGCGGCGGTCTTCGCATCGGTGCTCGGTATCGATCGGATCAGCGCTGTCGAATCGTTCTTCCATCTGGGTGGTAACTCGTTGTCGGCGATGCGGGTGGTTGCACGGCTATCGGATGTGTTGGGCCGCAACGTGTCTGTGCGCGATCTGTTCAATGCGCCGAGCGTGCGTGAGCTGGCCGAGGCGGTACCGGCCTTCGGTGAGCTGGCGGTGCCGATCGAGGCGGTCACGCCCCGGCCCGAACACGTCCCGCTGTCGTTCGCGCAGCAGCGGATGTGGTTCATCAACCGGCTCGATCCGAAACAGCCGACCTACAACATTCCGGCGGTGCTGAAGCTGTCAGGACCGTTGGACGTGGCGGCCCTGCGGGCCGCGGTGACCGACGTACTGACTCGGCATGAGGTGCTGCGAACGTCCTTCCCGGCGGTGGACGGTGTTCCATCGCAGATCGTCGGTGCCGTCGACGAGATCGATGGTCGGGGAGTGTTCGAGGTCGTCGACACCGAAGAGGCATTGTTCGCCGCCGCGGCACGAGGTTTCGATGTCGTCGCCGAGTGGCCGCTGCGAGTGCGGTTATTGCGTCGGGCCGATGAAGAATTCGATCTGGTGGTGGTCGCGCACCACATCGGCGCCGACGGTGAGTCGTTGCTGCCATTGGTCACCGACCTGGTGACGGCGTATGCGGCCCGCGCCGACGGCGCCGCGCCGGACTACGTACCGCTGGCGGTGCAGTTTGCCGATTACGCGCTGTGGCAGCACGCTGTGCTCGGGTCGGTGACGGACCCGGCATCGGTGGTCGGTCGTCAGCTCGACTACTGGCGTGGGCAACTGGCCGGAGTGCCGGATGTGCTCGAGTTGCCGACCGATCGCCCGCGTCCCGCCGTCGCGTCGCATCGCGGAGCCAACGTCGCCTTCGAGATTCCGGCGGAGGTCGGCGAGCGGATCGTCGCCATCGCCCAGGAGCACGCAGCGACGCCGTTCATGGTGGTGCACGCGGCCCTGTCGGTATTGCTGGCGCGCCTGTCGGCGACCGATGACATCACGGTGGCGACGCCGGTCGCGGGTCGCGGTCAGGCCGTGCTCGACGGACTGATCGGCATGTTCGTGAACACCCTGGTGCTGCGAGCGCGTGTCCGGGACGGCATTTCGTTCGCTGATCTGCTCGCCGAAGTACGGGCTGCCGATCTCGAGGCTCTGGCCCACGCCGATGTTCCGTTCGAGACCGTCGTCGATGCGCTGGATCCGATCCGGTCCCCGGCGTTCTCGCCGCTGGCTCAGGTGTTGCTGTCGTTCGATCCCGCGGCCTCGGCCTCGGGTGCCGACATCGATGTTGCGGGATTGCAGATCACGCCCGTCGATCCGCCACTGGTGTCCGCGCAGATGGATCTGTCGCTGAGCGTGTCCAGTGCGGCGGCCGGTCAGCCGTGGAACTGCCAACTCATTTATGCCACCGAGCTTTTCGAGGAATCGACCGTGCGGAGGTTCGCCGACTGGTTCACCAGGGTGTTGGCGGGAATCGTCGCCGACCCGCAGGTCGCGGTCGGTGACGTCGCGATGCTGGACGAGGCCGCAGAGCAGCGGGTGCTCGACTGGTCGCACGAACCCGACGCCGAAGCATCTGCACTGTCGCTGCCGCAACGTTTCGCCGAGCAGGCTCGGCTTCAGCCCGATGTCGTGGCGGTGATCGCGGGGGACACATCGATCTCGTACGCGGAGCTCGACGCGCGGGCCGAGGCGCTGGGTGTGCGGCTGCTCGCAGAGAGCGCGGGCCCCGATACCGTTGTCGCCCTGGCCCTGCCGCGGTCGATCGACTGGATCATCGGCATGGTCGCGGTATGGAAGATCGGTGCCGCCTACGTCCCCGTCGACCCGGCGTGGCCGATCGATCGGACCGAGTCGCTGCTCGCGGACATCGGTGCGCGGGCGCTGGTCGCGCGCCCGGAGTGGCTCGCGGACAATCGGGTATCGGTGCCGGTCGTCGTGGTCGATCAGGCGGCGAGTTCTGCAGGCGCGGCGCGTCTTCCGGATCGCTGGCGGGAGCCGGGAGCCGGTCTGCGCGCGGGCTACGTGATCTCGACATCGGGTTCGACCGGTCGACCGAAGCCGACGATCGTGCCGATCGCCGGCATCGAGAACACTGTCGGTTGGTACGTCGGTGAGTTGGATCTCGCGACCGGGGACGGCGTACTGATCGCCTCCGCACCGAGTTTCGACCTGACGCAGAAGAACGTCTGGGCCGCGCTGGTTTCCGGCGGCACGGTGCACCTGGCCGGTGAGCGGTTCGACCCGCGGGAGATCCTCGCCGCGGTGATTGCCGGTGTGCGGGTGACGAATATGGCGCCCAGCGCTTTCGAAGCCGTGATCGACGCGGACACTACCGGGATCCTGAGCTCGCTCGACGTCGTGTTCCTCGGTGGAGAGGCGTTGCGCCCGGCGGCCTTCGCCGGTCCGACCGCCGCCGGGGTTCGGATCGTCAACAGCTATGGGCCGACTGAGGCTTCGGATGTCGTTTCCTACCAGGCCGTGTCGGCGACCGACGGTGCGACCACGCCCATCGGTCGTCCGATTCCGGGTATCGACCTGTTCGTGCTCGACCGGCGGTTGCACCCGGTTCCGGCCGGCGTGACCGGCGAACTGTATGTCGCGGGTATCGGCGTTGGCCGCGGCTACGGCGCGATGTTCGACCAGACCGCGTCGCGCTTCGTGGCGAACCCGTTCGGCTCCGACGGCTCTCGGATGTACCGCACGGGCGACCTGGTGCGCTGGAATGACACCGGTCAGCTCGTCTACCTGGGCCGTTCCGACTTCCAGGTGAAGCTGCGTGGTCAACGTATGGAGCTCGGTGAGGTCGAGGCGGTACTCGCGTCCGCGCCCGGCGTGGTGCATGCCGCGGCCGCCGTTGCCACCTCGCCCGACGGCAGCGACCACCTCGTCGCGTACGTCGCTCCGGCCGATGTCGACGTGGCTGCGGCGAAAGCGCTTGTGGTGCAGTCGTTGCCGGCATACATGGTGCCGACCGTGTGGGTGCCGTTGGCCGATGTCTCGCTGAACGCCTCCGGCAAGCTGGATCGCAAGGCGCTGCCGGCGCCCGAGTTCACCACTGCGGCAAGGGAAATCGTGGAGCCGGAGACCGAGGCCGAGCAGGCGATTGCGCACGTGTTCGCCGAGGTGCTGGGCCTGGATCAGGTCGGCGTGACCGAGTCGTTCTTCGACCTGGGCGGAAACTCGCTGTCGGCGACGCGGGTAGTCGCCCGGCTGAGCGACCAGTACGCGCTGGATCTCGAACTGGCTTGGCTGTTCAACGACGCCACCGTTCGCGGACTCGCGCGATTGCTGGAGGAGGGCGGTGCGGCGGCCGACAACGTGCTGATCACGCTGCGCGCCGACGGTTCGCGGCCGCCGATCTTCTGCGTGCACCCGGCCGGTGGTGTGGCCTGGTTCTATGGCGGCCTGGCCCCGTACCTGGCGGATCGGCCGATCTACGGCCTGCAGGACCCGCATGTGGTCAACGACGAACCGAGCAGCACCGATGCGCATGAGCTCGCGGCCCGTTACGTCGCGGAGATCCGCAAGGTGACGCCGCGGGGGCCGTACCGCATCCTGGGCTGGTCGGTCGGTGGCGTGATCGCGCAGGCCATGGCGACCAGGCTGCAGGCCGAGGGCGAGGAGATCGCCTTCCTCGGAGTCATGGATGCGCGGCCCGAGAACGAGGCGCGCGATGACGCCGCTATCACGGAGCTGCTGGAGTCGGAGACGGTCAGCACCGAAGATGCAGAGTCCGACGGCTCGGTCGTGGTCGATGTCCTGGGCGGGTGGCGTGACCTCTTCGATCTCGGCGACGACGTGCATGCTGCGACGTCGCAAGAGGTCACGGAGATCATCCGGAGGCAGATCGCCGGCATGGGGCTGCTCGCCGAAGATCAGGTGGAGCGCGTCATGACGAGCTTTGAAACCTCATCGCGGGTGGTGCTGGGGTTCGTGCCGAACACGTTCCGCGGCGACATGCTGGTCTTCACGGCGACCAATGACAAGGACGACCCGTCGATCGTGGCCGATGGCTGGGTGGACTACGTGACAGGCGCGATCCGTAATATTGAAGTACCGACTCACCACCTCGGCATGGCCGATGCAGAGTCCCTGGCGATCATCGGGCCGGTGCTCGAAGGTGCCCTGACCGATTCCGATGGCGCCGACGCACGTTCGGCCGGTTCGGAAGACATGAGAGGATAGATATATGACGAATCCGTTTGATGATGAGGATGGCCGCTTCTTCGTGCTGGTCAACCATGAGAATCAGCATTCGCTGTGGCCGACTTTCGCCGACATTCCCGATGGCTGGACCAAGGTGTTCGGCGAAGACAGTCGCGAGGCCTGCCTGAAGTACGTCGAGGAGAACTGGACCGATCTGCGGCCCAAGAGCCTGATCGATGCCATGGAGGCAGACAAAGCCGCACGCGGCGAGTAACGAGTAACTCGTTCCAGCAGAAAGAGCCGCGCTTGACGGACGCCGTCGGGCGCGGCTCTGCGCTACCTGCGGGCGGGCATCATTGATGAGCTCACGCCGTCGTATGCCGGCAGTCGACCGCCGGCATATGTAGAACGCGGTGTGTGTGGCTAGTGGGCTCGGAGCATCGACGAGATGATGTACGACGCGAAGAAGAAGCGTCCGTCGAGCATGTGCACGTTATCCGGCAGCCAGAAGCCCACGATATTCTTGTCCACCAGATCCCACCGGTCGACCGTCAGATTGCGGTACTTCTTCGCGCTGTCCAGCAATGCCTGCCGGAATACCGCCATATTTGCGTCTGAGTAGCGCGGATTGAACTGGGTCGGTACCCAGCCGGGCTTGAGCATCGTCTCCGGCATCACCCAGCGAACTTTCGCATTGCCGGCAATCGACATGATCGTGTCGATGCGCGACACGATGTCTTTGTAATTGCCGTTCGTCTGCGCCGCGTCATTGGTTCCGATCGCCAGCACGTAGCAATCGACGCCGGCCGCCTTGTATTGGCGTGCCACATCTGCGGCTGAACCGGCGGCGGCGCCGGATCCGGTGCCCGCGTAAGTGATGGTGCGGCTGATCGAGGCATTCAACCGGTAGTTGAAGTTGTAGAGATTGAGGCCCTGCGTCAGATTCATCCAGGCGCCGAGCGTCTGATCGCTCAAGGAGTCGCCGATATATCCGACCTGACGGCAGCCGTCGCGCGGCACGCCGTGATGTACATACGTTCCGTTGGTGTTCGGGTTCGTATCGACCGGTGCGGCCGCCGGAGCGGTCGGGTTCGCGCTGGGAGCGGCATTCGCCACGCCCGCAGCGGTGCACACCGTCGCCGTCACCATTGTGGTGACAGCTACACGTGTGACCCACGTCTTGAGCACGACGGCATTCCTCAAATCTCCCCGACCAAACGAAGTCGCGCACGCCTAAGTGCACGACTTAGCAAGGCTACCGGTCGGGGGGTGACAGTTAGAAATCGTGAAGGTGGCGAAACGATTGCGAATGCGACCCTGATGACGCCATCGCAGCTAGGAGTACGTGAGCTAAATCACATTATTCTGGGTCTGTGTGAAAACAAACACGGCCCGGTTCGAGCAAGACGCTTGAACCGGGCCGTTTGTTTGATGCGATCAGTGGCCGCCGGCCGCCTGCTGCAGTATCGAGAGCACATCGGCCGACAGCTTCCAACTGCCGTCCTTCTTGACGTACTTGACCGGCATATCGGCGGTTCCGTGCGGACCCTTCACATTGATCGTTGCGGTGGCCGCGTCCGTCCCCGTGCCCGACACCTTGGTGGCGGTGAAGAGGTCGGGGGTGTAACCGGCCGCGCTGAATCCCATGGCGACACCCTGGGCGGCCTCACCCAGACCGGCCGGGCCGTCGATCGCTGCGGCCTTGTCGGACGCCGACGTCTTCGGGTCGAGCACGGTGCGGATCAGCTTCGTCGCCTCGTCGGTGGTCAGATCGGTGGCCACAGTGCTCGACTGTGCGTCGCTGGATACCGCAGAGGTGGTGGCCGAGCTCGAGCTCGCGTTGTCGTCTTTCTTGCTGTCACTGCAGGCGGCGACCCCGACCAGGGCGACCGATGCGAGGGCCAGCGCTGCGATGGCGCTCCGGAACTTCATTCAGATCTCCTCACTATGGCAAGTGAGGTAACACTAACCTATCGGTGGGAAGGCTCCCGGAGCGCGAGCGTGTGGAGCCGCTAGCCCGCCGACGATTTGTATCGGACCTGCGGATTCCCCTACTATGGACCGGTTGCCTGTGGCATTTGCCAGAGGCAATGTGGCCGCGCGCGTCGGGACGGAAATCCGCCGCGCATCGAACCCGGACCGAATCGCAGTGCGATCAGGTCCACAACCAGGTCTGTAGGAGTTGAAGTGATCCAGCAGGAATCACGCCTGCGGGTCGCCGATAACACCGGTGCCAAGGAAATCTTGTGCATCCGCGTGCTCGGTGGCTCGAAGCGCCGGTACGCCGGCATCGGCGACGTCATCGTCGCGACCGTCAAGGACGCCATCCCCGGTGGCAACGTCAAGCGCGGTGAGGTCGTCAAGGCCGTCATCGTTCGCACCACCAAGGAGCGCCGCCGTCCGGACGGCAGCTACATCAAGTTCGACGAGAACGCTGCCGTGCTCATCAAGGGCACCGACAACAGCGATCCCCGCGGAACCCGCATCTTCGGCCCGGTCGGCCGCGAGCTGCGCGAGAAGAAGTTCATGAAGATCGTGTCGCTGGCTCCGGAGGTGCTCTGACATGAAGGTGCACAAGGGCGACACCGTGATCGTCATCTCGGGCAAGGACAAGGGCGCCAAGGGCAAGGTCATCCAGGCCTACCCGAAGGATGAGCGTGTGCTCGTCGAGGGCGTCAACCGAGTCAAGATCCACAAGCAGCCGTCGCAGAGCGACCGCGGCGCTTCGGCGGGCGGCATCGTCACGCAGGAAGCTCCCATCCACGTCTCGAACGTGATGGTCGTGGATGCCGACGGGAACCCCACTCGCGTCGGCTACCGCATCGATGACGAGTCGGGCAAGAAGGTGCGGATTTCCCGCAAGAACGGGAAGGACATCTGAGATGACTACCTCTGAGAAGATCCAGCCGCGCCTCAAGCTGCGCTACCGCGAAGAGATCAAGAGCGCGCTGAACAGCGAGTTCGAGTACGACAACGTCATGCAGATCCCGGGCGTCGTGAAGGTCGTCGTCAACATGGGTGTCGGCGACGCGGCTCGCGACTCCAAGCTGATCAACGGTGCTATCAACGACCTGACCCTGATCACCGGCCAGAAGCCGGAGGTCCGCCGGGCCCGCAAGTCGATCGCGCAGTTCAAGCTGCGTGAGGGCATGCCGATCGGTGCGCGCGTCACGCTGCGCGGCGACCGCATGTGGGAGTTCCTCGACCGCCTGGTCTCGATCGCGTTGCCGCGTATCAGGGACTTCCGTGGCCTCTCGGACCGTCAGTTCGACGGCAACGGCAACTACACCTTCGGTCTCTCGGAGCAGTCGATGTTCCACGAGATCGACGTCGACAAGATCGACCGGCCCCGCGGTATGGACATCACCGTGGTGACCTCCGCTACCAACGACGACGAGGGCCGGGCGCTGCTGCGCCAGTTGGGCTTCCCGTTCAAGACCAACTGAGAAGGACTGTCTGATGGCTAAGAAAGCTCTGGTCAACAAGGCCGCCAAGAAGCCGAAGTTCGCGGTGCGCGCGTACACCCGCTGCAACAAGTGTGGTCGTCCGCACTCGGTGTACCGCAAGTTCGGCCTGTGCCGCGTGTGCCTACGCGAAATGGCGCACGCCGGCGAGCTGCCGGGCGTGCACAAGTCGAGCTGGTGATCTAGCTCGGCGCTGACGCCGACATACTGTCGTCTGGCCCCGTCTCCGTTGTGGAGGCGGGGCCAGACGTATTTCGCGAGCCGTCCTCCGGTTCCATGTAATTTTCCAAGCTAAATGTCAACCAGAATATCGAACCATTTGTCAGGATTAGGTGCTTTGCGATGAAATTTATTAACATCATCCGGTGCGAATCAGTCTTGTCATTCCGGTCTATAACGAACAGCGGTGGATCGGGCGCTGCCTGGACAACGTGGTCCGGCAGACCCGTCCGGTCGATGAATGTCTGATTGTCGATAACAACAGCACCGACGCCACGCTGGAGATTGTCGGCGAGTACGCCGACCGCCTGCCGATCAAGATTCTTCATGAGCCTCGGCAGGGCTGTGTGTGGGCGCGGCAGGCCGGATACGACGCCGCGAGCGGCGATCTCATTTGCGGCATCGATGCCGATACTTATGCCGAACCAGAGTGGGTCGACGTTGCAAGCACCTACATGAGCGCGAACCCGTACGTCGGGGGGATCGGCGGCCCGGCGTTCATCGTCGATTCTCCATTCGCTGCCAAGGCCCGCACTGCGATCCGCGCTCGAGCTGTGGAAAGCCGATACGCCGACGCGGGGCCGGTGGGTGGACTCACCGGCAACAACACCGTGATTCGCCGCTCGGCCTGGGAGTCCAGTCGTGGGCTGGTGAAGAATTTGCCCGGTACTCACGAGGACGTCGATGTTTCGTATGCATTGCGCAAGTCCGGTTTCGATCTTCGGCTGGTCCCGGCCTTGGCTGTCGGTACGTCGGCCCGCCGATATCAAGCGTCCACGCGTTCCAACTGGCAGTATCTCGTTGCGACGATCCGGACTCAGCGGGCGCACGGCGACCGGAAGAGTGCGGCTCTACAGACGGTGCTGATGCCGCTGAACATCGTGCAGGTCATGATCGCCGGCCTGATCTTCAACGCTTATGACCCAGGCGCCGGTCGGTGGCGGATTCCGGCACGCAACGAAGCGGATCGGATTTCCCCACTCGTTCACGAGTGAGCCGGCTGCAGGCGTGGGAGAGCGTGGCGCGGCTCTTCAGTGAGTTGCCCAACTGATTTGAGATATGAATCCCAGGTCTTGCAGTTGTTGTTTCGGTGCGCATCTGCGAATCGTGAGGAATCCCGCTCAGCGGTCGCAGAATTTGAGAGGCCGATGATTTTATCGGCTAACTATCGGTACAAATAATTTGTCGTTCGATGGAAATTCTTAACAGCCCCAGCCGGTTCAATATTAGCCGCCTGTGAGATTGCTGGGGACGTGTTAACGTTCGTCAGCGTTGCGAACTATCGAGGTAGTCGACACGATGACGGAGGCCTGTGGTGTCCACGATCAGCGTAGTAATTCCGGTATTCAATGAAGAATTGAAGATTGCAGATTGCCTGAGATCGCTGATCAATCAGACATTACCGTTCGACGAGATCATCCTGGTCGACAACGGTTCTACGGACCGGTCCAAGGACATCGTCCAGGAGTTCGCGAAGTCGGATTCGCGCATCAAACTGCTGGATGAATCCGTGCCCGGCTGCTATGCGGCAAGGGCTGCCGGATATGACGCGGCGACCAGCGACATCGTCGCGCGAACGGATGCCGATACCCGCGCAACTCCGACCTGGGCTGAGAATATTGTCGGATTCTTCGACGGGCCCGACGGGACTGATTTTGCGGCAGTCACCGGTCCGATGACCGTGTATGACGGGCCGCCATTTGCATTCGTCGAAAAGTTCGCAATGCGTCAGCCGAAAGGCTATGAAAACGGGCGTGAGATCGGCGCCGTCGCGGGCCCGAACCATGCCATGCGCGCGTCCGCGTGGCAGGAGATTCGGAAGAATCTCACGGCTCGCCAGGACATCTGGGAGGACGCTGATATGGGGATGGCGCTGACCGAAGCCGGGTTGCGTTGCTTCTTCAGTCCGAAAGTGCTCGTCGCCGGCTCGATCCGGGCGCAGCGGAAATCGCCGATCAAACAGTGGCACTATCTCACCGGGGGGATTCGGACCGCGCGTGCCCGCGGCAATCAGCGGGCGATCACTGTGATGAAGCAGGACCTGCCGGTCCGCGCCATCCTGTTCACCGGGATGTGGCTGTTATTCCGTCCGTGGGATGAGCATTCGCGGACCTGGAGGCCGAGTCGGCTGTTTCGTCCGCTCGAGGATGCGCACAACGATGTGACCAGGTACCGCCAGTCCTCTGGTGTGTCCGGAGTGCAGACCCGGCGATCGGCCCGTGAGGAAGTGCGCAGCGGCTAGACCGGCGAGCAGTCCCGCCCAGGAATGAAGCGGACCGTGGACCGGTTATCCTGTGCGTGACTGAAGGAGGCCGGCAAATGACGGATGTGGCATTCGGTGTGGACACGTTCGGGGACATCACGGTTCCCGGTGGTGCCGCGAGCACGGACGAGCGGCTTTCGGCTGCGCAAGTGATTCGCAACGTGGTGGATGAGGCGGTGCTGGCCGAACAGGTCGGGATCGACTTCTTCGGCGTCGGCGAACATCACCGCAGCGACTTCGCGGTCTCGGCGCCCGAGATCGTGCTCGGGGCCATCGCCGCCCGTACCGACACGATTCGGCTCGGCACCGCGGTGACCGTGCTGAGCTCCGACGACCCGGTGCGGGTGTACGAGCGCTTTGCCACGGTCGACGCGATCTCCGGAGGCCGGGCCGAGGTCGTTCTGGGGCGCGGCTCGTTCACGGAGTCGTTCCCGCTGTTCGGCTACGAGCTCTCGGACTACGAGGTGCTGTTCGAGGAGAAGCTCGAGCTGATGGCGGAGCTCCTCACCGAGAAGCCGGTGACCTGGTCGGGCACCACCCGCGCGAGCCTGAAAGACCAGGACGTCTATCCGAAGACCGAGAACGGCATGAAGGCCTGGGTCGGCGTCGGCGGCAGCCCGGAATCGGTCGTGCGGTCGGTGCACCGCCGGATTCCGATGATGCTCGCCATCATCGGTGGCGATCCGGCCAGATTCGGCCCCTACGCGGATCTCTATCGCCGGGCTCAGCGCGAATTGGGCAGTGGTCCCATGCCGTTGGCCGTGCACAGCCCGGGATTCGTCGCCGCGACCGACGCCGAGGCCGCGGACCTGCTGTGGGAGCACTACCGCGAGTTCCGCAACCGGCTGGGCGCCGAACGCGGCTGGGGCCCGACCAGTCGCACCGAGTTCGATCAGGAGATCGCTTCGGGCTCACTGTATGTCGGGTCGCCGGATACCGTCGCTGCCAAGATCGCGCGGACCGTGCAGATGCTGAACGCCGATCAGTTCGACGTGAAGTACTCCAACGGCACCCTGCCGCACGAGAACATGATGACGTCCCTGGAACTGTATGGGACCGAAGTGATTCCACGGGTGCGCCAGCTAATCGGCGACTGATCACCGCGGGTCGTGGTTACGTCGCGCGGGCCGCGGCGTTCATCAGATCGATTGCATGTGGTGGCGGGATATCGCCAGCCCACACCATGCGCAGATCTCGCTCGAGCTTCAGGCCGGCGGTGCTCAACTCGACCAAGCCGCCGGAGCGCAGATCGGCCGCGGCCGCGAGGGTGCTGACCACACCTACGCCGGCGCCCGCGCGGGCGGTCGCGAGGATGATGGTCGTCGAGCCTAGCTCGGCCGCGTGCGGCAGGTCCGGTCCGCCGCTGCCCAATGCTGTGCCCAACGCCGAAATGAAGGTGTCGCGCGTTCCTGATCCCGGCTCCCTCAGCAGGAGCGGCAGGGCGGCGATCTCGTCGGGCCGCAGCGGGGTCGAGGCACGGGCGGCCAGCCGCGAGTCGGGGCTGGCCACCAGGACCAGGCGGTCGCCGCTGATCCGCTGCGCGGTGAGTTCGGTTGGTACCGAGGGTGATTCGATCAGGCCGAAATGCGCGGTGCCGCCGCGCACCTGCTTCGCGACGTCCAGACTGTTGGCGACGGTCACCGAGATCTCCAGGTCGGGGTGTTCCCGACGCAACACAGCGAGCCAGGCCGGCAACAGATACTCGGCGATGGTGAGGCTCGCGGCGAGCTGCAGTCGTGCGGTGTGTCCGGACCGGAGCGCGGACACCCCGTCGGTGAGCACCCGGGCCGATTCGATGACGACCCGCGCCCACGCGACGACCGCCTCGCCGGCCGGGGTCAGGGTGCTGCCGCGGCGGGTGCGGACCAAGAGTGAGACGCCCAGGCGCCGTTCCAGATGGGACAGCCGCGCACTCGCGCTCGGCTGGCTGATGCCGTGTACCTCCGCCGCGCGTCCCACGCTGCCGAGTTCGGCGACCGACAGCAGCAGGTCGAGCGAGGCGAGGTCGGGTGTCCAGGGTGGCAACATGTCGGCTCAGTTTTGCACAGCCATGCGCGATCTCCGGGCAGGCCCGGCGCCGGTCGGGTGTTCCGGGCAGGCCGGAGGCCGGTCGCGGTCACGCCAGTTGCAGTAGCAGGCTGGTCGCGCCGACGGTGACCCACAGGATCAGGCCCAGCAGGAACGGCCGGACTCCGGCGCGGCGCAATGCTGCAGCGTCGGTGGACATCCCGATCGCGGTGAGCGCGACGGTGATCAGCGTCAACGCGGTGAACTGAATCGAGTTGTGTGCCGTCGCCGGGATGACGCCGGCCGAGTTGATGCCGGCCAGCACGAGGAAGCCGATCAGGAACCACGGCACCAGCCGAATGGCCTGCCGCAGTGGTCCTCCCGGACGGCTGGGTTCGGTGACCGCGGCGGTGCTGCGGCGCCGGGTGAGTGCGCCCAGGACGAGGCAGATCGGGATGATCATCAGGGTTCGGGTCAGCTTGACGACGACTGCTTCATGGCTGGCCGCATCGCCGTAGGTGCTCGCGGTGGCGACCACCGACGATGTGTCGTTGACCGCGGTGCCGGCGAACAGTCCGAAGTCGTGCTGGCTCATGTGCAATGCGTGGCCGAGGGGCGGGAAAACAAGCACCGCAACGATGTTGAAGACGAAGATGGTGGTGATCGCATAGGCGATATCCGGGTTCTTGGCGCGGATCGTCGGGCTGACCGCCGCGATCGCCGATGCGCCGCAGATGGCCGTGCCTGCACCGATCAGCGTGCGCAGGTCGCCGGAGATACCGAGCCAACGACCCGCGAGCTGGGCCACGACAAGGCAGGCGGCGAGGGTGCCGAGCATCACCGGCAGCGAATCGACGCCGGCGGTCAGTACCTGCTTCATCGACAACTGGGCGCCGAGCACCACCACCGACACCTGCAGCACCACGGTTGCGGCCAGCGTGACCCCGAGTCGGAGCTCTCCACGTCGGCGCACCCACGGGCTGATCAGGGCGCCGAGGATCACGCCGATGACCGGTCCGCCCAGCAGCGGCTCGATCCGGCCGCCGACGGTCGCGATCGCGGCGACGACACCGACGATCAGCAGCCCGGGCAGATAGCGCGCGGCGCCGGGCAGCTTGAGCTGCGTCGCTGTGTGTGGAAGGCGAATCGTGGTCATGATTCGACCTTTGCCGCACCCGGCGGTGATCGGTAGCCGCCGACCGCCTGGGAGGTCATAGGGCAGGGCTATGACCAACCGTCGTTCTGCTTAGTCGGCGACCCAGACCGTGACCCGATCGGCCGGCGCCAGATACTCCTTGTCGCTCGGCTGCACGTTGAAGGTCGTGTGGAACGTGGCGAGGTTGCGCACCACCTGATTGCACCGGAACTCGTTGGGCGAGTGTGGATCCGTCGCGAGTAGGGCCGCGGCGCGTTCGGGTGTGTCCTTGCCGCGCCAGATCCGTGCCCACGACTGGAACAGCTGGGTGAGTCGCGCGGGGTCGGCCGTGTCCTGTTGTTTGCTGGGCCCCTGCTGCTTGGTAGCGATCTTGTACGCGGCGATCGAGATCGACAGCCCACCGAGGTCGGCGAGGTTCTCGCCGACCGTGAGGGCGCCGTCGACGTGCTGGTTCGGTGCCATTCCCTCGGGTACGAGCACGTTGTACTGCGCGATCAGCGCCTTGGTCTTCTGATCGAACGCGGCACGGTCTGCGGCCGTCCACCAATCACGGAGCGTGCCGTCGCCGTCGTACTGGCTGCCCTGGTCGTCGAACCCGTGGCCGATTTCGTGCCCGATCACCCCGCCGATACCGCCGTAGTTCACTTCCGGCTCGGCATCCGGCGAAAAGAACGGGGCCTGCAGAACCGCGGCGGGGAAGACGATTTCGTTGTAGCTCGGGTCGTAGTAGGCGTTGACCGTTTGCGGGGTCATCTGCCACTCGCCGCGATCGACCGGCTTGCCGAGCTTGTTCAGCTGGCGGGTGTTCTCGGCGTTCGTCGCGGACCGCAGATTCGCGATCAGCGTCGACTTGTCGATCGTGACCGCGTCATAGTTGCGCCACGAATCGGGATAGCCGATCTTGACGGTGATCTTGTTGAGCTTGGCGATCGCCGCCTGCCGGGTCGGCTCGGTCATCCAGGACAGCGTCGCGAAACTGGCGCGATAGGCGGCAAGGAGATTGTCGACGAGTTCGAGTGCCTGCTTCTTCGCGTTCGACGGGAAGTACTTTGCGACGTACCGGCGACCCAAGGCCTCGCCGAGGGTGGCGTCGACCAGCTTCACGCCGCCCTTCCAGCGGTCCGGCTGCTGCTTGAGGCCGGCCAGCGTCCCCTTGTAGAAGGCGAACTGTGCGTCGGAGTACGGCTTGGGCAGATAGGCGGCAAAGTCGCGAATGGTGCTCAGCCGCACGTACTCCCGCAGGTCATCGATGGATGCCGTCGACCACACCTGGGCCACGGCGGTGAAATACGACGGTTCGGCCAGGATGATCTTGCCGAACTGCTGCTCGGTGGCGCCGACCGCCGAACGCCAGGTGGCCCAATCGATTCCGGGGGCCGACGTCGTGAATTCGGTCCAGGTGCGCGGGTTGTAGGTGGCTTGTGCGTCGCGGGTTCGCACGTTGTCCCACTGCCCCTTGGCGATCGCGGTCTCCAGCGCCATTGTTCGGCGTGCCGCGCCCGCCGGGTCGGGCATGGCGGCCAGCGTTGCGAAGGTCTGCAGCATCGCCACGTAGGCGGCGCGGGCGTCGGCGTAGTCCGGCTCGCGGTAGTACGACTCGTCGGGCATGCCGAGCCCTGACTGGTTGAAGTTGGCGAGGTATTGCGTCGCGTTCTTGGGGTCCGGCGCGATCTGGATGCTGAGCAGATCGGTCACACCCTGAGTCGAGGACTGTGCGAGAACCTGAGTGAGTTGTTCGCGTGTCTGGGCCTTGTCGGTGGCCGCCAGCAGGTCGTTGATCGGGGACAGTCCCAGGCGGTCGATGGTGGCGGTGTCGAGGTAGCTGCCGTACAGATCGCGGATCTTGCGGTCGTCGCCGGTGGCGCCGGAACCGATGCCTTCCAGAATGGTCTTCAGATTCTTTTGGGCCTCATCGCTGAGATCCGAGAAGGTGTCGATTCCGCTCTTGTCCGGTGGGATCGGGGTGTTCCGCAGCCAGGTTCCGTTGACGGAGCGGAAGAGATCGTCCTGTGGGCGGATCGCGGGGTCCGCGCCGGACAGGTCGGGGCCGACCTTGGTCTTGTTCGATGAGCCGCCACATGCGGCGAGGACTGCGGCGGATGCCGCGAGCCCGAAGGTGGCCGTCAGAAATGCACGCCGGTCTAATGCTGTCGTCACAGAGTCCTCGAATCGGTCGTCGAAAGAGCCGCCGTCCAACATAGTTGTGGTGGCGCTCGGAAGGGCGGAAGTCGTCAGTCGTGCGTCCGGCCCGCACGATGGTTGTCCGCCCAGCAGGATCGAGCCCGATCGGTGGCCCCGGTTCGCGTAGCGTGCGATCGATGACGGCGAAAACGATAGTGGCGGTGTGGGGCGAGAATCTGTCGGAGGCGCTCGGGACGGATTTCGTCGCCGATTGCCGATCGGCTGGCGCCGGCCGCGTGCAGATCAACATCAGCGACGCGGCGGTCGACGGTGCGATGCGGCTCAGCGTGTTCGACCCACCCATCGACGCGGTGCTCGGAATCTGGGCCGACGATCCGCAGCCGATTCTGAATCTATTGACCGCCAAGGGCCTTCGGACCGCGGCCTGGGCGGTCACCGTCCGGGCGCCGCTCGATCCGGAACTGCCGACCGACGGATCGCGAATCGATGCGCTGGCGAACGTGGCGTTCCTGCGTCGTCCGGCGGAGCTGCCGTATGCCGAGTGGCGCCGAATCTGGCTTGAGGACCACACCCAGGTCGCCATCGACACGCAGGCGACGTTCGGCTACTACCAGAACATCGTCGACCGGGCGCTGACGCCGGACACGCCACCGGTCGACGCCATCGTCGAAGAGTTGTTCCCGATGGGCGCGGTCTCCGATCCGCACGAGTTCTACGGCAGCGGGGGAGACGACGCCGAACTCACCGATCGTGTCACGAAGATGATGGCCAGCGTCAGCAGATTCGGTGCCCACCAGAACCTCGACGTGGTGCCGACCTCTCGCTTCGACTACAGGTAGGCGCTGAAACCGTGGCGCATGCGGGCTATGAGGGTGATGTCTGCCGCGACGTGCCGCATACGCCACGGTTCCAGCGGCCTCGATAGGGTGCTCACCATGAGCGACCGCTTGTTGACGACCGATGGGGTGTACGCCGCGATCGCCGACGAGCGGCGACGGCTCGCGAAGGTCCTGTCGGAATTGACTGCGGAGCAATGGGATACGCCGTCGCTGTGTGGGGACTGGTCGGTCCGTGATGTCACCGCGCACCTGGTGGTGCCGCTGGTCATGGGCGTGCGGGAGTTCATGCCGATACTGTTTCGCGCTCGGGGCAATTTCGATCGGTCCAATGTGATCGCCGCGCAACGGGCCGTCGAGATGTACGGGCCGCTGCTGCCGGAACTGCTTGCGCGGCATGCGGATAGCCGGTTCAAGCCGCCCGGCGGCGGGCCGCGTGCTCCGCTGACCGACATCCTCGTGCATGGGCAGGACATCCGGCGGCCGCTCGGTATCGCTCGCGATGTGGTGGATGAAGATCGTTGGCGGACCACCCTGCATTTCGTGACGGCGACCCGGGCCGGCCGCGTCTTCGGCTACCGCGGCACGGGACTGACCTGGCAGGCGACCGATATCGGCTGGGCGACCGGACAGGGGCCGACGGTGTCCGGGCCGGCCGAGGCGATCCTGATGCTGATGACGGGACGGTCGGCCGCGCTGGATGACGTGAGCGGTGACGGTGTCGATCTCGTCCGACGACGCTTCGCCCAATAGCCGCGCAGCGGTTCCCACGCCCCGCACGCCTTGTCCCGAGCGTCCACGGCGCTTGCCGGTGACGTTGCGGCACACCGGGGTCGATGGCAATCGCCCACGTCGGCGGTCCGCGCTGCGATACTGATCCGATGACCGGGGATCATGCGGGGGGACCGCCGCTGGTGCGCCGCGCGTGGGAGTTCGCCGAACGCCTGCCTGGCATCGGCGATGTCGTTGCGCTGCCGCGCCGAGCGGGCGAGGCGACGGTGAACAGCGTCCGCGGCATGGTGGGCGTCGTTCTCGATGAGGTATTCGCCGTGCTGTCGCGCACCGACCTGACCGCGTTGATAACCCAGAATCTGGACCTGAACCAGCTGCTCGCCACCGTCGACCTCGATGCGGTGCTGGCGCGACTCGACCTCAACGAGTTGCTCGCGCAGATCGATCTGAACGCGGTGCTGAGCCGCGTCGACCTCAACGAGATCATCGCGTCGCTCGACCTGAATCCGACGATCGCGAAGCTCGACCTCAATCCGGCGGTCGACAACCTCGACCTGGTCGGGGTGGCGCAGACCGTCGTCAACGGGATCGATCTGAACTCGATCGTCCGGGACGCGACGACCTCGGTATCGGGGGAGGTTCTCGACGACGTGCGGACCAGCAGCGTGCGCGCCGACGACCGGGTCGAGCAGTTCGTCAGCCGGATTCTGCGACGGCAGACCGATGACGAATAGCGATACTCAACGCGCCGCGGGCCTGATCAGCCGAGGCGTGGCGGCGGGAATCGATCTGCTGGTGGCAGCGGCGATCATGGGGATCGGAGCGGGAGCCACGGTCTTCGCGCTGTTCCTCGTCGACGTTCGAAACCTGGATCTGAGCTCCTCGGCGTGGTGGTTCACCACAACCGCGTTCCTGGCGATCTGCGTGCTCTACCTGACGATCTGCTGGTCGGTCACCGGTATGACGGTCGGTTGCGTGGTGATGCGGTTGCGGGTGACGGGCCGGCGCGGTCAGACACTGCATCTGGTGCGCGCGGCACTGCGGGCGTTCGGCTGCACGTTCTTTCCGATCGGCCTGCTGTGGGTAGCGGTGTCGTCGGAGCGCCGCTCGCTGCAGGACATCGCCATCGGCAGCCGCGTGGTCTACGCAGATACCTGACCTCAGTTCAGGAAAACCCCCTGGGCGACGGCCCATTCCGGAATACGCTTTCCGGACGCGGTGTGCGGCTAGAAGAGTTCGGGGGATCTCATGAAAATCTGGGCCACCAGCAGGGCGTTCGATTCACCGAGCAGGCCGCGTTCGCGGGGGTCGGTGGTCGCGGTCGCCGTGGTGAGCGCGGTGGTGCTGGTGGCCGGCTGTTCCTCCGGTTCCGGCAAGTACTCCCTCGACGTCCCGAAGAACGATCAGCCGCCGAACGTGGTGGCGGACGGTCCGCTTCCATCCGACAGCGTGAACAAGGCGGTCGACCGCCTGGACGATCTGGTCGACCAGGAGATGAAGAAGACCGGTGTCCCCGGCGTGGCGGTCGCCGTGGTTCACGGCGGAAAGGTCATCTACGCCAAGGGATTCGGCGTCCGCGATGTCGATCATCCGGATCAGAAGGTCGATCCGGACACCGTGTTCCAGGTGGCGTCGGTGTCCAAGTCGTTGTCGGCGACCGTCGTCGCCAGCGAGGTGACCAAGGGTGACGTCTCCTGGGACACCCCGATCGCGGACCTCATGCCCGGATACGCACTCGCCGATCCCTGGGTGAGCAGCCACGTGACCGTCGGCGACGGGATGTCGCATCGCACCGGCCTGCCGGGCGCCGCGGGGGACAAGCTCGAAGACCTGGGCTTCGATCAGAAGTACATCTTCGATCACCTCCGTATGCACAAGCTGAACCCGTTCCGGGTCTCGTACGCCTACGCGAACTACGGCTTCACCTCTGGCGCCCAGGCCGTCGCTGCCCACGCGGGCACGTCGTTCGCGGACCTCGCGGCCAACAACGTCTACAAGCCGCTGGGGATGTCCTCGACGAGCTTCCGCTATTCGGACTTCTTGACTCGGGGCGATCGGGCGACGCTGCATCAAGAGATCGATGGCAAGTGGGTGCATGGGCTCGACCGCGATCCCGACCAGCAGGACCCGGCGGGCGGCGCCAGCTCATCGGTCAACGACATGGCGAAATGGCTGCAGATGGTGCTCGCCGGCGGAGAGTTCGACGGCAAGCGGATCTACTCGCCGGAGGCCTTCCAGCCCGCTGTGACCCCGCAGATTGTGTCCTCGAAGCCGAGTTCCGCGGATGCCCGTGCCGGCTTCTACGGCTTCGGGTTCAACGTGACGACCGGGCTGACCGGACGGACCGGCTTCAACCATTCCGGAGCCTTCGCATCCGGCGCCGCGACCAACGTCTCGGTGGTTCCCTCGGCGGATGTCGGAATCGTGACGTTGACCAACGGCTGGCCGATCGGCGTGCCCGAGACGATCAACGACGAATTCACTGACCTGGTGCAGTACGGCTCGATCAAGATCGATTACGCCGGTCTGCTGCCCCAGGCGCTGGCGCCGTACACCACGCCGGTCGGGGAGCTCGTCGGCAAGACGGCGCCGACGAACCCGGCGCCGGCCAAGCCGCTCGCGCAGTACGCAGGCAGCTATGCCAATGGGTACTACGGTCCCGCGACGATCACCGAGAAGGACGGGGGACTGGTGCTCGGTCTGGGCGTCGGCAAGACGTTCCCGCTGAAGCACTGGGACGGCGACACGTTCACCTTCACGATGGATACCGAGAACGCGCCACCCGGGTCGGTGTCGAAAGCGACTTTCGACGGAAACAAGCTGACGCTCGAGTACTACAACGACGAGGGGCTGGGCGTCTTCACCCGCTGAGGCGAGACGGCAACCGCGGGCGATTTGGCCCTGGCCTGCTGATTCTCTACACTAGAGCGGTTGCCTGTCTCAGGCATACAACTGAATATGCAGCTGATGCCGGTGAAAAGCCAATGGCACCAGCGCTTATGCAGAACCATCCACTTCGCTGTAGGCCCACCACGCGCATCCGCGCGTGCTGTATGGGAACCGCCCCGAGAAAGGTTGACGGTCAACTATGACCATGACTGATCCGATCGCAGACTTTCTGACGCGTCTGCGCAACGCCAATTCGGCGTACCACGAAGAGGTGACCCTGCCTCACTCGAAGATCAAGGGCAACATCGCCGAGATCCTCAAGCGTGAGGGCTACATCACCGATTTCCGCACCGAGGACGCCCCGGTCGGCAAGAACCTTGTGGTCACCCTCAAGTACGGCCCGAGCCGCGAGCGGAGCATCGCCGGCCTGCGTCGCGTTTCCAAGCCCGGCCTGCGGGTCTACGCAAAGTCCACCAACCTGCCGAAGGTGCTCGGCGGCCTGGGCGTGGCGATCATCTCCACGTCCACGGGCCTGCTCACCGACCGCCAGGCCAAGAACAAAGGCGTGGGCGGCGAAGTCCTCGCGTACGTCTGGTAAGGGGACCGAGAAATGTCGCGTGTAGGTAAGAATCCCGTCGTTGTGCCGTCCGGTGTGGACGTCACCGTCGACGGTCAGAACGTCAAGGTGAAGGGCCCGAAGGGCGAGCTGACCCTGACCGTCTCCGAGCCGATCCAGGTCGTCCTGGAAGACGGCGCCGTGGTGGTCACCCGGCCGAATGATGAGCGCCGCAACCGCGCTCTGCACGGCACCAGCCGCAGTCTGGTCCAGAACATCGTCACCGGCGTGCACGAGGGCTACACCACGAAGATGGAGATCTTCGGTGTCGGTTACCGCGTGCAGGCCAAGGGCAGCGACCTCGAGTTCGCGCTCGGCTACAGCCACCCGGTGCCGATCAAGGCTCCCGCGGGCATCACGTTCGCAGTCGAGTCGCCCACCAAGTTCTCGGTGTCGGGCATCGACAAGCAGAAGGTTGGCGAGATCTCCGCGAAGATCCGCAAGCTGCGCCGCCCAGATCCCTACAAGGGCAAGGGCATCCGCTATGAGGGCGAGCAGATCCGCCGCAAGGTCGGAAAGACGGGTAAGTGACATGAGTGATTCCGAAAACAAGATCGACCGCACCCCGGTCGGCAAAGACGCTTCCACCCGTCGTCGGCGGTCGGTGACCCGTCGCCATGCCCGGCTGCGCAAGCACATCGCCGGCACGGCCGAGCGGCCCCGGCTGGTGGTGAACCGCAGCTCGCGGCACATCCACGCGCAGCTGGTCGACGACCTGGTCGGCAAGACCGTGGCCGCGGCGTCGTCCATCGAGGCCGATGTGCGTGCCGCGGACGGCGACAAGTCGGCCAAGTCGCGCAAGGTCGGCGAGCTGATCGCCGCCCGCGCGAAGGCTGCCGGCGTCGAGACCATCGTGTTCGACCGCGGTGGTCGTGACTACCACGGCCGTATCGCCGCGCTGGCTGACGCCGCGCGCGAGGGAGGGTTGAAGTTCTGATGCCCAAGACCCTCGAGACCACCATTTCTTACGGAAGGACCATCTGATGCCGGGACGTCAGCGGCGTGACGGCGGCAGTGGCCCCGCCGGAGATTCGAACAACAACAACCCCAACGCGGGCGGCGGCGACCGTCGCGGAGGCCGTGGTGATCGTCGTGACGGCGGTCGTGGCGGACGCAACGAGCAGGACAAGAACCAGCTCGAGCGCGTTGTCGCCATCAACCGTGTGTCCAAGGTCGTCAAGGGTGGCCGCCGGTTCTCCTTCACCGCACTCGTGGTGGTCGGTGACGGCAACGGAATGGTCGGCGTCGGCTACGGCAAGGCCAAGGAAGTTCCGGCCGCGATCCAGAAGGGTGTCGAAGAGGCTCGCAAGAACTTCTTCCGCGTTCCGCTGATCGGTGGCACCATCGTTCACCCGGTACAGGGTGAGAAGGCGGCCGGTGTCGTCATGCTGCGTCCGGCCTCGGCCGGTACTGGTGTGATCGCCGGTGGCGCCGTGCGTGCGGTGCTGGAGTGCGCCGGCGTGCACGACATTCTGGGCAAGAGCCTCGGCAGTGACAACGCGATCAACGTCGTTCACGCGACCGTTGCCGCGCTGAAGATGCTGCAGCGTCCCGAAGAGGTCGCCGCACGTCGTGGGCTGCCGATCGATGAGGTCGCCCCGGCAGGAATGCTGCGGGCGCGTGCAGCAGGAGCGCAGTGAACATGGCTGAACTGAAGATCACCCAGGTGCGTGGCACCGTGGGCATCCGCCACAAGCAGAAGGAAAGCCTGCGGACCCTGGGTCTCAAGGGCATTCGCAAGTCCGTGGTGCGCGAGGACAATGCGCAGAACCGCGGCCTGATCAACGTGGTGCGTCACCTCGTTGAGGTTGAAGAGGTCAAGTAGATGACGATCAAACTGCATCACCTGCGTCCCGCCGAGGGCGCCAAGAAGGACAAGACCCGCGTTGGTCGCGGTGAAGGTTCCAAGGGCAAGACCGCTGGCCGCGGTACCAAGGGCACCAAGGCACGCAAGAACGTGCCGGCGCGCTTCGAGGGCGGCCAGATGCCGATCCACATGCGGCTGCCGAAGCTCAAGGGCTTCACCAACCGCAACCGGGTCGAGTACCAGGTCGTCAACGTCGGCGATCTGTCGGTGCTGTTCCCGCAGGGTGGCACCGTCGGTGTCGAGGATCTCGTCGCCAAGGGCGCGGTCCGCAAGAACGAATTGGTCAAGATCCTGGGCGACGGCGATCTGTCGGTCGCGCTGACGATCACCGCCAACAAGTTCACGGCGTCTGCCAAGGAGAAGATCGCGGCTGCCGGCGGCACCGCAACCGAACTCTGACATATCTGATCCCCGGCGGGTGTGCTTGATTGCCACCCGCCGGGGTTCGGTCTTCACGCTGTTAGAGTTCAAGAGTTGTCTGCCCACAGTCAGACCAAGCGTTATCAGTGACCATCAGTCGGCACGGTGATACGTCGCGGCTGGCCAGATGCGTGCCGTGAATCGGCTACGCCCAGGAGGATTAGTGAATTCCGCTCTAGTCTCGGTCTTCCGGACCCCGGACCTGCGACGGAAGATTCTGTTCGTCCTCGGTCTGATCATCCTGTACCGGATCGGTGCGACCCTCCCGTCGCCGGGCGTCAACTACAAAGCCGTGCACACGTGCATGAACACGATCAACAGCGGCTCCAGTGCGGACATCTACTCGCTGATCAACATGTTCTCCGGCGGCGCGCTGCTGCAGCTGTCGGTGTTCGCGATCGGGATCATGCCGTACATCACGGCGAGCATCATCGTGCAGCTGTTGACCGTGGTCATCCCGCGCTTCGAGCAGCTCCGTAAAGAGGGTCAGGCCGGCCAGGCCAAGATGACGCAGTACACCCGTTACCTCACGGTGGCGCTGGCGTTGCTGCAGTCCACCGGTGTGGTCGCGCTCGCTGATCGCGGCACTCTGCTGCCGTCCGAGTGCACCGACCCCGTGCTGCGTCACCAGGACATCTTCTCGCTGTTCATCATCGTGATGACCATGACCGCCGGTGCGTGCGTGGTCATGTGGATCGGCGAGCTGATCACCGAGCGCGGCATCGGCAACGGTATGTCGCTGCTGATCTTCGCCGGCATCGCTGCCCGGCTGCCGGCTGAGGGTCACCAGATCCTGCAGACGCGTGGTGGCCTGGTGTTCTTCCTGATCCTGGTGGCTGCGTTGGTGATCGTCGCCGGCGTGGTGTTCATCGAGCAAGGCCAGCGCCGCATACCCGTGCAATATGCCAAACGCATGGTGGGTCGCAAGATGTACGGCGGTTCGTCCACCTATCTGCCGTTGAAGGTGAACCAGGCCGGCGTCATCCCGGTCATCTTCGCTTCGTCGCTGCTGTATTTGCCGACACTTATCCTGCAGCTCACGAAGCCGACGGACGGTGGTGCTCTCAGTGGCTGGCAGAACTTCATTCAGAAGCATCTGACGCAGCCCGGCAGCTCGACCTACATCGTCGTGTACTTCGCCCTGATCATCTTCTTCACGTTCTTCTACGTGGCGGTGACGTTCAACCCCGAAGAGCGCGCCGATGAGATGAAGCAGTACGGCGGGTTCATCCCGGGCATTCGCCCGGGTAAGCCGACGGCCGACTACCTGGCTTATGTGCTCAACCGGATCACCCTGCCGGGCTCGATCTACCTGGGCATCATCGCTGTGCTGCCCAACCTGTTCCTGGACATCGGCAACAGCGGCGGCACCCAGAACATGCCATTCGGTGGTACTGCGGTGCTGATCATGGTGGGCGTCGGCCTCGACACCGTGAAGCAGATCAACAGCCAGCTGATGCAGCGTAAGTATGAGGGGTTCCTGAAGTGAGACTGGTGTTGTTGGGCCCGCCCGGAGCGGGCAAAGGGACGCAGGCCGAGTTGCTGCGCGACGCTCTCGGCATCCCGCACGTGTCGACCGGAGACCTGTTCCGGAAGAACATCGGTGACGGCACCGAGCTCGGTCTCGAGGCGAAGAAGTACATGGACGCCGGCGACCTCGTGCCGTCCGAGGTGACGGTCAATATGGTGCGCTCGCGGCTGGCCGAGGCCGATGCCGCGAACGGCTTCATCCTCGACGGCTTCCCGCGGACCACCGATCAGGCCGACTCGCTCGAGAAGATCCTCGCCGAGGAGCAGCAGACGCTGAACGCGGTCGTGTCGCTCGAGGTCGACGAGGACGTCGTCGTCAAGCGCATGCTGGCGCGTGGCCGCGCCGACGACACCGAGGACGTCATCCGCAACCGTATGCAGGTGTATCTGGCCGAGACCGCGCCGCTCATCGAGTACTACGGCGACCGGATTCGTACCGTCGACGCCATCGGTGATGTCGACGAGGTGCATCAGCGGATCCTGCGCGCAGTCAGCGTCTGACGCGGGCTGCACATGGGATTCCGCAAACCCAAAGTCGTTCCGTTCCGCACGGCCGGTGAGCTCGACGCCATGGCCGAGGCCGGCGCGGTCGTCGGCCGCGCTCTGGTAGCCGTTCGCGACGCCGCGAAGGTCGGTATCAGCACGCTGGAACTCGACTCGATCGCCGAGTCGGTGATTCGCGATGCGGGAGCGGTGCCGTCGTTCAAGGGCTATCACGGATTTCCGGGATCGATCTGCAGCTCGGTCAACGATGTTGTGGTGCATGGGATTCCGTCGGTCGATGTCCTGCTGGTCGATGGTGACCTGGTATCCATCGACTGCGGCGCCATCCTCGATGGATGGCACGGCGACTCGGCATGGACGTTCGCGGTCGGGGATATCTCCGGCGATGACCATGCGCTGAACGAAGCAACGCGGTTGTCGATGGAGGCCGGGATCGCGGCCATGGTGCCGGGCAACCGGCTCACCGATGTGTCGCATGCGATCGAGCAGGGCACGCGTGACGCGGAGGCCAAATTCAGTCGTTCGTTCGGGATCGTCGCCGGCTACGGCGGCCACGGTATCGGTCGCGAAATGCATCTGGATCCGTTCCTGCCCAACGAGGGCAAGCCCGGTCGTGGTCCACAGCTGGTGGTCGGCAGCACGCTGGCGATCGAGCCGATGCTGACGCTCGGAACTGTCGACACCACTGTCCTGGAAGACGAATGGACGGTCGTGACCGACGACGGTTCGCGGTCGTCGCACTGGGAGCACACCGTCGCGGTAACCGAAGACGGGCCTCGCATCCTGACGACGCGTCCGTGATCTAGCGGGCTAGGTCGACAGCACCGCCTGGCCCAGCCATCGGCAGGCGAGCAGGGCGAGCTCCAGGTTGAACCGATCGTCGTCGAGTGGGCGGCCACGCACGTCGACTGCTCGGTCGACCCGATACTTGACCGTGTTGCGGTGCACGTGCAGACGTTCGCTCGCCGATTGGTAACTGCCCTTCTCGCTGAGGAAGACCAGAACCGTCTCGCGCAGACGCTCGGCGGCGTCGTCGTCGGCGGCCAAGGGGCCCAAGGTATTCGCCACCAGATCCCGCGCCGCGCCGATATCCCCGGCCAACAGTGCTGCGGCGCGCACGCCGGGTTCGTCGTAGGTCGTGACGACGGCGGCGCGTTCGCCCGCGATCGTTGCGACGGTGCGCGCACGCGCCGCCTCGAGATGGGTGGATCGGAAGCCGGGAACGGCCGGGCCCACCGAGCCGAGCGCGACCCGGATGGAGCCGGCTGCAGGGGTGACCTGTCGCTGCACCGCATCGAGGTCCACTTCGACACGACGCCGGCCGAGAGGTATCCACGCCCAACCGAGAGACCGATCCTGCGGGATGAACAGCGGCTGACCGACGCCGCCCACCGCGTCGGCGATCATCGTCGCGACCGCTTCCAGGTCGCGGAGCGCGGTGGTCGTGTTGCCGCGGTCGTCGTCCCACAGCAGCACGCCGAGGTGCTGCTGTCGCAGCCGATAACCGAGGGCGTTCTCGGCCGCGGCGACATCGACGTCCTCGCCGGCGAATAGGGAGGCGAGCATCGTGGCGCGGACGGTGTTGCGGTTGGCCAGCCACCGCACTCTTTCGGATTCGTATGCGGCGACCACCTTTTCGGAGATCTGGTCGATGTAGTCGAACGCCATGTCGTGCAGGAGGCGCGCGGCCGCGTACGCGATGTCGGCATCGGACTCCTGGTGCGCGATCTCCGCGAACGCGAGATTGACGACGCGGCGCTGCCCGAGGCGATAGGCGCGGACCAGCGCGTTGGATGACGTCCCGCGCTGGGCCAGACGTTGCGCGTAGGCGACTGCGGCGGCCGGGGGCTCGACCCCTTCGATGGCGATGGAGTGCTGGATGAGATGCAGCAGCGTCTCGATATTGCTCTCAGTACTCGCGCGTAGCAGCTCCAGCATCATCGGATCGCCACGCAGCTCGGGGATCGACTCGGCGAGTTCGATGTGCAGTGCCGAGGCCGTCTCCGTGAGGCGGTCGCCCAGCGCGAGAGTTGCCTCGACGACACGGCGAGCGGCCCGCTCATCGAGGTCGGCTCGTCGTTCTGCGTCCGATTCCATAGCCCGCCCTCCGACGTGATCTTTGTGCGATACGCCCTGGATTCTATGGGCATCTCGATCATCACACCATCAACTGCGCTGGCAGTAGGGCGCCGGTATGAACAAATGGCGCCGGAGATTTGTGCGCTGAGCACAGTGTGCATCGTCACATGAGTTCCTACGGTGGTCCTACCAGTAAGACCACATCGACTGAAGGGATCTCGATGTCGCTCCCATATCTTCCGTGGAATCGCCCAGCAGCATGGGGAGTGAACCCCTGCCTCCGGGACGACCGCGAGGAACTCAGCTACGACCAGTTCGCCCAGCGAGTGGATGCTGCGGCCGAACAGTTCGCCGAACTGGGCATCGGTGCGGGGAGCGTGGTCGCGATCATGCTGCCGAACCGCATCGAACTGCTCACCGCTATCGTGGCCGCCTGGCGGATCGGCGCCGCGGCGACGCCGATCAACCCGATGTTCACCGCGACCGAGGCCGAGTACCAGATCGCCGATGCGGACGCCGCGCTCGTCGTCGTGTCCGACGCGGCGGTTGCGACGGCCGGGCGACCAAGCCTGGCGGTGGACGATCTCCGCACGGCCCGCAGCGGCGAATTGCCGCCGCCGGCCACCGACGCTTCAGCGGTGGCGCTGCTCATCTACACGAGCGGATCCACCGGAAAGCCCAAGGGCGTCATGCTCTCTCACGAAAACATCGCGGCGATGGCGTCGATGATGGACGAGTCGTTGCAACTGCGCTCCGATGACCACTGCCTGCTGGTGCTCCCGCTGTTTCACGTCAACGCGATCAGTGTCAGTTTTCTGGCGACGATGCTCGCCGGTGGACAGCTGTCGATCCTGAGCCGGTTCCATCCGGTCGAGTTCTTGCAGGCGATAGACAAGCTGCGGCCGACGTATTTCTCCGCAGTGCCGACGATCTACATGCACCTGTTGGCCCTGCCGCCGGAGGTCACGGCCGACACCTCATCGATCCGGTTCGCCATCTGTGGCGCAGCACCGGCATCCGAGGAACTCCTGCGGGGGTTCGAAGAGCGTTACGGGTTTCCGTTGCTCGAGGGCTATGGCCTGACCGAATGTACCTGTGCCGCAACGGCGAATCCGCTTGCCGGCCCGCGAAAGATCGGCACCGTGGGTATCGCGCTGCCCCGCCAGACGGTAGCGATCATGGGCGCCGACGGCGCGCTGGTCCCGGCCGGCGAGCGCGGCGAGGTCGTCATCAAGGGCGACAACGTCATGCAGGGATATCTCAACCGGCCCGACGCCACTGCCGACGCGCTCGGTGACGGTTGGCTCCACACCGGCGATGTCGGGATCTTCGATGAGGACGGATATCTACGCCTGGTGGATCGGATCAAGGACATGATCATCCGCGGCGGCGAGAACATCTATCCGAAAGAGATCGAGACGGTACTGGCACATGACTCCGCGGTCATGGAAGTGGCGGTGGTCGGGCGACCGCACCCGGTCTACGGCGAGGTCCCGGTCGGCTATGTCGCCCTGCATCCGGAACGGCCGGCAACGGCCGATGACCTCCGCACGGCATGCGCCGAACATCTCACGAAGATCAAGGTTCCGGTCGAGATCACGATCCTCGACTCCTTGCCGAAGAACCCGGTCGGCAAGATCGACAAACCCGCCCTGCGCGTCCGAGCCGCGTCCGCCGTTTCAGCAGTTGTCGGAGATTGAGATGGGATTCTTCAAGCCGGCACCGGAGCCGATGGAGCCCCACGAGCTGCTTGCGCTTCCTTTGCGGGAGCGACTCCAGGTGCTCTCGACCAACTGGGTGACCGAGGGTTTCAACACCCCACGGATGCTTCACGTCGTCTACATCCTGAAGATGCTCGGCCTGTATTTCGTTGTCGGGCTGGCGATCACATCCTGGACGACGTCCACGGTCCAGTTCGCCGACCCCAGCACATGGTTCGACCACATCGTCGTCTATCAGAAGCTGGCGATCTGGCTGATGCTGCTCGAAGTCGTCGGTCTCGGCGGGGCGTTCGGTCCGTTGTGCGGTCATTTCGTCCCGATGCTCGGCAACATCCGCTATTGGATTCGGCCGGGCACCATCCGAATGGCGCCGTGGGGCAAGCGCGTTCCGTTCACCGGTGGCGACGAACGGACATTCGTCGATGTGGCGTTGTTCGTGGGTGTGCTGGCGAGCCTGGTGTACCCGTTGGTCATCAACGCTCATCCGGTCGCGCACGTACCGGCGGGAACCACTGCCCAGGAATTGATTCCGGCCTATGCCTTCATTCCCATCCTCATCACGATGCCGCTGATGGGCTTGCGGGACAAGGTGATCTTCCTGGCCGGCCGATCCGAGCAGTACCTGCCGATCATGCTGTGGTCCGCGATTCTCGGCGCGGTGGTGCTGCGCGGCGACGCGACCGCGGGCGACTTCGTGGATCTGGTGGTCGTCTTCAAGATCATCATCGTCGTGGTCTGGGTCGGTGCCGGCGTCTCCAAGTTGGGCGAGCATTTCATCAATGTGGTGCCGGTGATGATCTCCAACAGCCCAGGGCAGCTGAGCTTCATCAAGAAGCTGCACTACCGCAATGCGCCAGATGATCTGCGCCCCAGCAGGATTGCCTGGTTCATGGCGCATGTCGCCGGCACCGCGGTCGAGATCGCGCTACCGCTCGCGCTGCTGTTTGTCACCAACAACGATGCGGCCCGGGTCCTCGCGATCGCCATGCTCGTCTTCCACATCTTCATCACCTCGACGTTCCCGCTGGCGGTGCCGTTGGAGTGGAACGTCTACTTCGGGTACATCGCGATCGTCCTCTGGGGAGGTTTCGGGCATGGCTTCGAAGCCTCGACCTACAACCTCTGGAACCTACACAATCCATGGATCCTGATTCCGGTTTTCGCGGTGGCGCTCTTCGGCCCGGTTCTGGGAAATCTCCGCCCCGATCTGGTGTCGTTCCTGCCATCGATGCGTCAGTACGCCGGCAACTGGGCGTCGGCCGTGTGGGCGATGCGCCCGGATGTCGAAGCGCGTCTCAACGAACTTCCGTTGGTGGAGAACCAGATCGATCAACTCCAGCGGATGGCGCCGACGCCCTACACCCGCGACGAAGCCGACATGACCGTGCAGAAGGCCGTGGCATGGCGCTCCATGCACAGCCAGGGTCGCGGTCTGCTGTCGGTGCTCGACGAACATCTCGACGACATCGAGAGCCGTTCGATGCGTGAGGGAGAGTTCATGTGCAACACCATCGTCGGCTGGAACTTCGGCGACGGTCACCTGCATGATGAACGACTCATCGCCGCGATCCAGAAGCGACTTCACCTGCAGCCCGGAGACCTGGTGGTGGCCTACTGCGAGTCGCAGCCGACGCCCTGGAAGACCAGCACTCCGCAGCACTACCGGGTGATCGACGCGGCGCTCGGTGTCGTCGAGCGGGGGACCTGGCGTGTCACCGACTGTGTGGCGCAGCAACCCTGGTTGCCCGATGGCCCGATTCCGCTGGACGTCACGTGGACGGCTCCGGGCTTCGCGCGGCGGGACACCTTGACCGGCGGCCACGCCGCGATCGGATGATGGAAGCCATGAGTACTGCAGCGGTAGTGGGTAGCGGCCCGAATGGGCTCGCCGCGGCCATTCGTCTGGCACAGGCCGGCCTCGCGGTCACCGTGGTGGAGGCGTACGACCGTCCCGGCGGAGGCATGCGGACCAGCGAACTGACAGTGCCCGGGGTGCTGCACGATGAGTGCGCCGCTTTCCACCCGACCGGGGTCGCGTCGCCCTACCTGGCGTCCCTCGGTCTGGAGCGGCATGGCCTGCGCTGGTTGTGGCCGGAGGTCGACCTGGCACATCCGTTGGATGACGGTCGGGCCGGCCTCGCCGGGCGTGATCCGGCCCTCACGGAGCAGTCGCTGGGCGCCGACGCGAGGCGTTGGACGGCGATGTTCGGCGCCGCGGTGCGCAACTTCGACGACGTGATCGAGGACGTCTTCCAGCCGGTCGTGCATCTGCCGCGACACCCGATCACGCTGGGCAAGTTCGGTTTACGCGCCGGACTGCCCGCCACGGTGGCGGCCCGACGGTTCCACGACGAACCAGCGAAGGCGTTGTTCATGGGGGTGGCCGCGCACGCGTTCAACCGGCTCGACGGACCGCTCAGCAGCTCGGTCGGCACGATGCTGGCGGCCGCCGCGCATGCGGTCGGTTGGCCGGTGGCCGAGGGCGGGACCGACGCGATCACCAGGGCACTGCTCGCGACGCTGTCCGAGCTGGGCGGCGCAGTCATCACGGGCACCAGGGTGACTTCCCTTGACATGCTTCGCGATCTGGTCGGGGTGAAACCTGACGTCGTCATCCTCGATACGGCGCCGGCCGGGGTGCTCGAGATCGTCGGTGAGGCGTTGCCGGGGCGGGTGCGCCGGGCCCTGAGTCGTTATTCCTATGGTCCCGCGGCGTTCAAGGTCGACTTCGCGATCGAGGGGGACATTCCGTGGATGAATGCGGACTGCCGGCGCGCCGGGACCGTGCACCTGGGCGGTTCGGCGGCGCAGGTCGCCGCCATCGAGGCGGGGACGGTGCGCGGGGAGATGGCCGACCAGCCGTTCGTCCTGCTGGGCCAGCAGTACCTGATCGATCCGAGCCGGTCGAGCGGCAATGTCAATCCGGTCTATGCCTACGCCCATGTGCCACATGGCTATTCGGGTGACGCGACCGAAGCGATCATCGGGCAGGTCGAGCGCTTCGCGCCCGGTTTCCGCGACCGGATCATCGCGGCCTCCACCCGCAGTCCCGCCGAGTTCGAGGCCTACAACCCGAACTACGTGGGCGGCGACATCAGCGCTGGCGCCAACACGATGCGGCAGATCCTGCTGCGGCCACGGCCGGCCGTGAACCCGTATGCGCTCGGGGTGCCGGGCGTGTACCTCTGCTCGGCGGCGACCCCGCCTGGAGCGGGCGTCCATGGGATGGGTGGATTCAATGCCGCCCAGGCGGCGCTGGCGCGGATGCGCTAGCCGGCAGCCGAGTTCGCCACGCCGGAAGGAAGTTCCGGCGTGGCGCTCTGTCGAATGTCTGAATCAGCTCGTGGCCGCCTGGTCATGCCGGGCCCGCGCAGCAGGTCCGGTCCTGGGCCGACGGAAGCGTCCGGCGGCGATGATGAATCCGGCGCCGATCAACCACAGGGATCCGCCGAATCGCGCGATGGGAAGGGCGAATGCCAGGTCCTTGTCGACCAGCGCGAGGAAGCCCAGTTCGGCGATCACGGCGATGATCATGCCCACCGCGCCGTACCAGCGCGGCGCGGCCCGCACGATGAGCATCGGAACGGCGATCCCGGCGATCAGCAGTCCGAGTCCACCCGCGTATCCGACGCCGCCCAATGCGAACCCGAGGTAGGCCAGCGGACGGATCATCGATGTGTCTGCGGCGGTTGCGCTCTGACCGATCGCCCATTGGACGAACCCGGATGTCGCGAGACAGATCGACGCGGTGATGGCCCCGAAGTACGCGATCGCGGTGCCGGGTACCCGGATCCCGTCCTGACGTATTCGGCTCACCGCGGCGGCGCCGAAGATTCCGGTCGGAACGCTCGCGAGGAAGAGGAAGAGGCCATTGAGGCGGGTGGCGCGGCCGTGCGCGAGGTAGTGGTCGATGACCGACGACGCGGAGTCGAACGGCGATACCGGCAGACCGCCGTTGGCGGCCGGAATGGCGATCGACATGACGGTCAGTGCGAACGCGACGATCGCGATCGCGCCGGGATGCGGCCCCCGAGGGCGGACGCGGTGAGGGCGGACGGTTAGTTCATTCACTAAATCATTCATGTCATGAATCATTCACCCGATGCAGTATGCTGTCAACCGTGAATCCACGTCCGCGCATCGCGTTCCTGTTGACCCAGCTCGGCACCGTCGCCGCCCGTCGGTTCGCGGAGCGGGTCAGCGAATTGGGGATCACCCCGGCCGACGCGGGAGCGCTGCGCATCATCGCCTTCAATCCCGGAATCAGTCAGCGTGATCTGGCGCAGCGGTTGGGGGTCGGGCCGAGCCGGATCGTCGCGCTGATGGATCGACTGACGGCAGCCGGCCTGGTCGTCCGGCAGCGCAGTGCGACCGATCGGCGCAATCACGAGCTGGCGCTGACCGAACACGGGCAGCAGACGATGGCGTCGTTGCGGGATGTCGCGATCGCCCACGAGAAGGACGTCACCACCGCGCTCACCGAGGCGGAGGTGTCAGAGCTCGGTGTGCTGCTGACGAAGCTCGCCGCGTCGGCAGGCCTGGATCCGGAAGTGCATCCGGGCTATCGGCAGGGCTAGGCCTCGAGGGTGATGGTCACCGGGCCGTCGTTGACCAGGTCGACCTGCATGTGTGCGCCGAATCGGCCGGTCGCCACTGTGGCCCCGGCCTCGCGCAGGGCGGCGACGAACTCATCGACCAATGGCTCGGCGACGTCACCGGGAGCGGCCTGATTCCACGAGGGTCGCCGCCCTTTGGCGGTGTTCGCGTACAGCGTGAACTGGCTGATCGCCAGAATCGGTGCGCCTACGTCGGAGGCCGAACGCTGATCGTCGAGGATTCGCATCCGCCAGACCTTGTCGGCCAGCATGCGGGCCTGCGCGGCGGTGTCGTCGTGAGTGACGCCGACCAGCACGACCAGGCCCTGGGCGCCGTCGTCCAGCTGTAACCGGCCGACAGTGGTCTTCGACCGGGCTCCGTCCTGCCCGGGCTCGTCGTCGATGACGACGACCTCGGCCCGGGTCACTCGCTGAACGACTGCACGCATTCGGCAGACCCTACTAGCGCCGTCTTCGGGCGCCGGTTCGACGGCCACCGCGTCATCGAACTGCCTTGCAGGTCGGGCCGTATCTGGGCGGTTTGGATATGGTCGCGAACACGCGTAAAGTTGACCAACGGTGCGTATCGCGCCGGTGCTTTCGTGCCCAGTTCTGGAGCAGTTCAGCTGATCACGCGGGGTAGCGGCGTGCGCGCGCCATGACGGTATCGAAAACGGAAAGGTGACAGGACTAGCAATGGCAAAAAAGGATGGAGCCATCGAGGTCGAAGGCCGCGTGGTTGAGCCTTTGCCAAACGCGATGTTCCGCATCGAGCTGGAGAATGGCCACAAGGTGCTCGCGCACATCAGTGGCAAGATGCGCCAGCACTACATCCGAATCCTCCCCGAGGATCGCGTAGTGGTGGAGCTCTCGCCTTACGACCTCAGTCGTGGGCGCATCGTGTACCGCTACAAGTAACGACCCACTCTCCAATATTTGAAAGGCACGACGTGAAGGTCAAGCCGAGCGTCAAGCCGATCTGTGAGAAGTGCAAGGTGATCCGTCGTAACGGCCGGGTCATGGTGATCTGCGAGAACCTGCGTCACAAGCAGCGTCAGGGCTGATCTCCCACCGCACAGATCGCTTGTAATCGCAAGCAACACAACTGAATAGAGATTGACGCAACTCCCAGCACCAGCGGGCACAGACGAGTGGCCGCCTACCCCTGGAACAGAGGCCAGGGCCTTCCGCAGAGGAAGGACGGACGGGGAGCAGACCTCTGAAAGATTGAGAAGGAAAACTGCCACATGGCACGTCTCATGGGCGTGGATCTTCCACGCGAGAAGCGCATGGAAATTGCGCTTACCTACATCTACGGCATCGGCCGTACCCGGTCGCATGAAATTCTGGCGGCCACCGGGGTCAGCGCTGACCTGCGGTCGAAGGATCTGTCGGACGACGATCTGAGCAAGCTCCGCGATTACATCGAGGGCAGCGACCTCAAGGTCGAGGGTGACCTGCGCCGTGAGGTGCAGGCCGACATTCGTCGCAAGATCGAGATCGGCTGCTACCAGGGTCTGCGTCATCGTCGCGGCCTGCCGGTCCGCGGACAGCGCACCAAGACCAATGCCCGCACTCGCAAGGGCCCGAAGAAGACCATCGCCGGGAAGAAGAAGTAATGCCTCCGAAGTCACGTAGCGCCGGCCCCAAGAAGGGCACTCGCCGTCGCGAAAAGAAGAACGTTCCGCACGGCAGCGCGCACATCAAGAGCACGTTCAACAACACCATCGTCTCGATCACCGACCCGCAGGGCAATGTGATCTCGTGGGCCTCGTCGGGTCATGTCGGCTTCAAGGGTTCGCGTAAGAGCACCCCGTTCGCCGCGCAGCTGGCCGCCGAGAGTGCCGCCCGCAAGGCGCAGGAACACGGTGTCAAGAAGGTCGACGTGTTCGTCAAGGGCCCGGGTTCGGGCCGTGAGACCGCAATCCGCTCGCTGCAGGCCGCCGGCCTGGAGGTGGGCACCATTTCTGACGTCACCCCGCAGCCGCACAACGGTTGCCGTCCGCCCAAGCGGCGTCGCGTCTAAGCAGGAAAGGAAGAGGTAACTAACTATGGCTCGCTATACCGGACCTGCTACCCGTAAGTCGCGTCGTCTTCGCGTCGACCTCATCGGTGGAGACCAGGCGTTCGAACGTCGCCCCTACCCGCCCGGCCAGCACGGCCGCGCGCGGATCAAGGAGAGCGAATACCTGCTGCAGCTGCAGGAGAAGCAGAAGGCTCGCTTCACCTACGGCGTCATGGAAAAGCAGTTCGCCCGCTACTACGAAGAGGCCAACCGTCGTTCCGGCAAGACCGGTGACGAGCTGCTGAAGCTGCTCGAAACCCGTCTGGACAACGTCGTGTACCGCGCCGGCCTGGCTCGTACCCGTCGTCAGTCGCGGCAGATGGTCAGCCACGGCCACTTCACCGTCAACGGTGTGAAGGTGGACGTGCCCAGCTACCGCGTGTCGCAGTACGACATCATCGACGTCCGGCCGAAGTCGCTGCAGACCGTTCCGTTCCAGATCGCCCGCGAGATCCAGGGTGATCGGGTGGTGCCGGCCTGGCTGCAGGTCGTTCCGTCGACGTTGCGGATTCTCGTGCACAGCCTGCCCGAGCGCGCGCAGATCGACCTGCCGCTGCAAGAGCAGCTCATCGTCGAGTACTACAGCAAGTAATCCAACTTCAGATGCCAACCGGCACAAGCTGGTTGGTCCACCCTCGAGGCCTTCAAATAGTGGTCGGCCAAAGGAGAAGAAACGCAAATGCTGATTTCACAGCGACCCACCCTGTCCGAAGAGGTGTTGGCGGAGGACCGCTCCAAGTTCGTCATCGAACCGTTGGAGCCGGGATTCGGTTACACCCTGGGCAATTCGTTGCGGCGCACGCTGCTGTCGTCCATTCCGGGCGCGGCAGTCACCAGCATCCGCATCGATGGTGTGCTGCATGAGTTCACCACCGTGCCGGGGGTGAAGGAAGACGTCACCGACATCATCCTGAACCTCAAGGGTCTGGTCGTCTCGTCCGAGGAGGACGAGCCGGTGACCATGTACGTGCGTAAGCAGGGTCCGGGAGCGGTCACCGCGGGCGACATCGTGCCGCCGGCCGGTGTCACCGTGCACAACCCGGATCTGCACATCGCCACCCTGAACGACAAGGGCAAGCTGGAAATCGAGCTGGTTGTGGAGCGGGGCCGCGGCTACGTTCCGGCTGTGCAGAACAAGGCCAGTGGTGCCGAGATCGGCCGTATCCCGGTCGACTCGATCTACTCGCCGGTCCTCAAGGTCACCTACAAGGTGGAGGCCACCCGCGTCGAGCAGCGCACCGACTTCGATCGTCTGGTGCTCGATGTGGAGACCAAGAACTCGATCACCGCACGGGACGCGCTGGCTTCGGCCGGCAAGACCCTGGTCGAGCTGTTCGGTCTGGCTCGTGAGCTGAACGTCGAGGCGGAGGGCATCGAGATCGGCCCGTCGCCGGCCGAGGCCGATCACATCGCCTCGTTCAGCCTGCCGATCGAGGACCTGGAGCTCACCGTCCGGTCGTACAACTGCCTCAAGCGCGAGGGAGTCCACACGGTCGGCGAGCTGGTCGCCCGCACCGAGTCGGACCTGCTGGACATCCGCAACTTCGGGCAGAAGTCGATCGACGAGGTCAAGGTCAAGCTGCACTCGCTGGGCCTGGCTCTCAAGGACAGCCCGGCCAGCTTCGATCCGTCGCAGGTCGCCGGCTATGACGTCGCGACCGGCACCTGGACCGACGATGCTTCCTTCTCCGACGCCGGTGATGGCGAGGATTACGCAGAGACCGAACAGCTCTGACGAGCTGAACAGAAAACATCATTCGCGTCGGGAGACGTGAAATTGCTAGGGAGACAGAGAAATGCCACGACCCACTAAGGGGGCCCGCCTCGGCGGGTCGGCCTCGCACCAGAAGGCGATCCTGGCCAACCAGGCCACGTCGCTGTTCGAGCACGGCCGTATCACCACCACCGAAGCGAAGGCGAAGCTGCTGCGGCCGTACGCCGAGAAGCTCATCACCCACGCCAAGGCCGGCGATCTGGCGCACCGTCGCCAGGTCATGAAGGTGATCCGCGACAAGGACATCGTCCACAAGCTGTTCGCGGAGATCGGCCCGTCGTTCGCAGATCGCGACGGCGGCTACACCCGGATCGTCAAGACGCTGCCGCGCAAGGGCGACAACGCCCCGATGGCCGTGATCGAGCTGGTCCGTGGCGGCACCGCTTCGGCTGAGGCGAACCGCGCCACCCGCGCGGCCGCTTCGAAGAAGCAGGCTGAGACGGCCACCGACGAGAACGTCGTTGCCGAGGTCGAGGCCGACGCCTCCGATGCGGCTGTGGAGAACGCTGACGCCGTCGCCGAGGCCGTCACCGACGAGTCCAGTGCGGCCGCCGCGACCGAGCTGGTGGACGAGGACGACGACAAGGGCGACAAGTAAGTCGTCATTGACGTAGACGTACCGCCTGCGCCCCCGGATCCCGATGGATCCGGGGGCGCAGGCATTTTTTGGGCTATGTGGCGCCGGACTCCGCATGCAGCGCGGCCCACAGCGCTTCCATGTCGACCCCGCTGGTGTCCAGGTCTTCGGGGTGCGCGCCGTCGGTCAGCATCTGCTGCCAGTGCGCCGCGTCGAACTGCACGGGCACGGTGCGGGCGATGAAGTTGTGCACCAGCTCCGCGAAACGGGCCGGATCATCGCGGTACGGGAAGTGGCCGCTGCCGTGGAAGGTCTCCAGTCGGGAGTGCGGAATGGCCGAGTGGGCCATCAGGGCGTGTGCGTAGGGGATCACCGAATCGGCGTCGCCCCACACGATGAGTACCGGCAGTCGCTGCGTGAGATAGGCCCGATCGAGCATGGTGATCACCTGTCCGCGCCAGTCGACCACCGCCCGCAGGGTACGGACGAACGCCGCATGCGCGGTCGGGTCGGCCAGCGCGGACAGCACCCGCGACAGGTCCGCGTGATCGATCAGCAGTCGGTCCGGCGCCACCGCCTTCGGCAGCGGTCCCGAGGGGAGTCGCGAGCCGATGCGGCCGGCTGCGCGCACGGCCGCGACCGCGCCCGGAATCCGCAGCGCGACAAGGCTCTGATTGATCGCCGGCAGCGATACGAGCCGCAGCATCGGGTTGACATCCCGGGCCACGCCGCCGGCGGCGACCAGCACGAGCCGTTCGACCTGCTGCGGGAACTGGTAACAGAACTGCATTGCCACGCCGCCGCCGAGTGAGTGCCCGACGACGGTTACCCGATCGATCCCCAAGACCTGCAACAGGTCTCGCATGCCGTTGGCGAACGCGGCCACCGAGTAGTCGGCCCGCGGTTTGTCGGACAGCCCGTGCCCCAACAGATCCGGGGCGATCACCGTGTAGCGCCGGCCCAGTAGCGAGATCACCGGCTCCCATGCGGACGAGTTGTCACCGATGCCGTGGATCAACAGCAACGGCGGCCCGGTGCCCGCGGTCCGGAAGGCGCGGCGATAGCCGTGGATCGTGCGGTACTCGACGCGCATGGCCGGGGGATCGGGCACCGTCCGTACCCGAGAGAGCGGAGGCGTTGAACCAGGCATCACGGCGACTCCTTCGGATCTGCGGATCCTTAGAGTCAACCCCGCCCCGGGCGCGATGGCACCCGATGTTCCAGGGCATTAACCCAGTCGTTGCACGCGCTCGGTGTCAGTAACAGCTGGCATAGCTGTAGTAATCGCTGTCGTCGTTCGACTGGGCGGCGATCCGGCCGTTCACGTAGATCTTGCAGGACACCGGCCCGCCGTCGTCGTTCGTGATCGACGCGCTGGCGTAGCCGCCGTAGGTGTCGCTCTCGCGGTAGTCGTAGTAGTGACAACCGGCACCGACGTGCTGCTGCGCGTGGTTGCCGTAGACGTTGGTGTATTCGACCGTGCCCGAGCCGCACCACCAATACCGAACATTGTCGTACTGGTCGGTCGATACGGCGGACGCGCTGCCGGCGCCGAGGGCGATGCCTGCGGCCGAGGCCAGGGTGGTGGCGATGATTGCGAGCTTGTTCATGATGGATCCCTCCGTTGGTCAGTCGCTCAAGTGCTGAGCCGCTGGACGCTACTGGCCGGGTCCGACAAGTCGGGTGGCGATCGGCGGGGGAACATCGCGATGTCTTGGGCGTGGCCGCAAGAGATGTGGAGATCGGGGCAGAACAACCCCTTCCACTTTCAAGATATAGCGCACCCCGGGGCTTGCGGCAAGACCGGGGGTGCCGGGCAGAATGTCCCGCCGAGGTCGAACTGCGGCCTCGGGGAGGACTGAAATCTTGGCGAACCCGTTGCCTGACAGCTGTTTTGATATGCCCGCGCGGTTGGCCGCGAAAGCCGCTCCGGAGTTGATCGCGGCCGACGAGCGGCATTTCGAGTCGATCTCGACCAGCCTCGAACAGTCGATCGCTGCGCTGACCGCCCGGCTGGCCGAGGAGCGAAAGGCACCCGGTGGGACCGGCCAGGCCGCGATGGATCGGGACATGGAGGTGCACCGGCTCACCTCGCGACTGCGGACATTGCAGCGCTACGGAATCGATCTGTGCCTGGGGCGGATGGTCGACGCCGCGACGGGGTCCGTCGCCTACATCGGACGTCTCGGGTTGACCGATGCCGACGGCGAGGCGCTGCTGTTGGACTGGCGTTCTCCGGCGGCCGAGCCGTTCTTCGGCGCGACACTGGGCGACCCGATGGGGTTGTCCAGTCGCCGGCGCTATCGCTGGACTACCGGCCGGATCACGGACTACTGGGACGAGACCTTCGTCCTCGGCGGCGAGGGGGCGGTGGACGACGCCGCCGCGCTGGACGACCAGTCCGCCTTCATCGCGAGCCTCGGCGCCGACCGTTCGCCGCGTATGCGTGACGTGTTGGGCACTATCGCCGCTGACCAGGACGCGATCATCCGCGCCGGCTCCCGGGGAGCGCTGGTGGTCGACGGCGGACCCGGTACGGGGAAGACGGTGGTCGCGCTGCACCGCGCGGCGTACCTGCGCTATCGGGATCCGCGACTGTCGGATCGGCGCGGCGGTGTGCTGGTGGTCGGTCCGCATCGCCCGTACCTGGCATATGTTGCCGACGTGCTGCCGAGCCTGGGGGAGGAGGGCGTGCGTACCTGCACGCTGCGCGAACTGGTCGCGGAGGGCGCCGCGGCGGCGGCCGAGCGGGATCCGGCGGTGGCGCGCTTGAAATCGTCAGCCCGGCTGTTGGCGGCGATCGAACCCGCAGTGAGGTTCTACGAAGAACCGCCGACGACATCACTGGTCGTCGAAAGCGATTGGGCTGATGTGGAACTCACCGCGACCGATTGGGCGATCGCGTTCGACGCGGCCGAGTCCGGCGTCCCGCACAACGAGTCGCGCGAGGTGGTCTGGGAGGAACTGCTGGCGATCCTCGCCGACAAGCACGATGGCGCTGCACCGGCCGACCAGGTCCGAAGGTCGTTGCGGCGCAACGATGAGCTCCGCGCGGCATTCGGCAAAGCCTGGCCGCTACTCGAGGCCGCCGACATCGTCGGCGACCTGTTCTCGGTGCCGGCGTATTTGCGCAAGTGCGCGGCGTGGCTGAGTGCGGACGAGGTGCGGGCACTGCAGCGTGACGATCCGGCAGCGTGGACGGTCTCCGATCTGCCGCTGCTCGATGCCGCGCGAGCGCGGATCGGCGATCCGGAATCAGTACGCAGGCAGCATCGCCGCGCGACGGAGTTGGCCGCGGAGGCGCAGCGACGGGCCGATGTCACGGCGGACCTGTTGGCCGCGAACGAGTTCGACGACGGCGAAGGGCTGCTGCCGATGTTGCGGCAGCTGGATCTGCAGGAGATCCTGATCGATGGTGGAGCCGCGGCCGACATGCTGGAGCCGGATCAGCTGGCCGGACCATTCGGCCACATCGTCATAGACGAAGCCCAGGAGCTCACGGACGCGCAGTGGCAGATGTTGTTGCGGCGGTGCCCGTCTCGCAGTTTCACGATCGTCGGGGACCGGGCACAGGCGAGCAGCGCGGAGTCGCCCTGGCGACGTGACGCCGACGCCACCGAGTCGTGGGAGCACCGGCTGGCGCGCGCCGGGCTCGGCGAGGTGGAGATGGCCACCCTGAGTATCAACTACCGGACACCGGAGGAGGTGATGGCGCAGGCGGAGCCGGTGATCCGGGCGGCGATTCCCGATGCCAATGTGCCGACGTCGATTCGTGCGAACGGCCTGGCTGTGCGCCGAGGTGCGATAGCCGAGCTGCCGGACATCGTGGACGAGTTCCTGGCGCGACCCGGCGACGGAACAGCCTGTGTCATAGGAGATTCGGATTTCCGGGAGATCGACCGGGTGCGGACGCTCACGCCGCGCACGGCGAAGGGTCTGGAGTTCGATCTGGTGGTGCTGGTGCGGCCGGATGACTTCGGCGACGGGGTGGCCGGCGCCGTGGACCGCTATGTCGCGATGACCCGGACGACGCGAGAGCTGGTGATCCTGACCTGACACGCCCTGAAACCCTGACCGGAGAGACACTTCGACCCGAATATCGGATCCTGGTGCCACTCCGGTCAGGGTTTCAGGGCGGAGCGGTCAGGCGTGGGGAGCAGGAAGCTGGCGGCCGCCGCTCCCGCGCCGAGCGCGGTGAACACCCAGAAAGCCCCTTGGAAAGCATGCTCCGGATGGGCCGCTGAGGCGAGTGTCTGCAACAGCATCGCGCCGATTGCGGTGCCGAAGGCCCCGCCGACCTGCTGCATGATTCGCGTCTGCATGGACGCGTGGGCGATTGCCGACGGTTCCAGGCCTACGTACGCACTGGAGATGATGGGCACCATCACCGCGCCCATGCCGATGCCGCGGACGAGCAGGGCTGTTCCGAGCAGCCACGTATGGGTCGATCCGTCGGCCAGCGCGAACGGCACGGTGCCGACAACGGTCATCGCGAAGGCCACCATGCACACCAGCGGCGCGCCGAACCGTTCCGTCAGCTTGCCGATGAACAGTCGGGTGAGCAGCGAACCGACGCCCTGTGGAATCAGCAACAGGGCCGCACCGAGAGCGCTCTCGCCGCGTAGCAGCTGCCAGTACAGCGGCAGTAGAAACATGGCGCCGTAGAGCGTGACACCGGTGAGGAACATCATCAGCGATGCCGAGCCGACTGATCGGCGAGCCAAGAGCGAGATGGCTATCAGGGCGCGGTCGCGACGGCGCAGCGCCCAGAGGGCGAAGCCGAGAACCAGGACCACTCCCGCGACGATGGTGTCGACGGTGACGGTGGCGGAACCCGAATGGCCGCAACGTGACAGCCCGAACAGCAGCAGCGCCAGGCCCGGCGCGAGCAGGAGCAGGCCCACGAGATCCAACGGTGGTCTCGCTTGGCTGCCGGCTGTTCGGTCGGCCGGCAACACCTTCCAGGCCGTGACGATACCGAGCAGGCAGAGTGGGACGTTGATCAGGAATATCCATCGCCAGTCGGCCCAGGTGAGCAGCATGCCGCCCAAGACCGGCCCGATAATCGGCCCCAGCGCGATCGGCAGGCTGATGGCGGCGGTGACCCGGGCCGACGCATGGCCGCCGGCGGCGCGCATGGCGAGGGTCTGCATCAAGGTCATCAACAGTCCGGCGCCAAGGCCTTGAAATACCCGGAAAGCTATGAGACTGAGGGGATTCCAGCTGATTGCACAGAGCGTCGAGCCGACCAGGAAAAGGGTGAGTGCGACGATCCACAGCCGCTTCCCGCCCAGATGTGCTTCGGCCCAACCGGTGATCGGGATCGACGCGGTGAGGGCAAGCAGATAAGCCGTGGTCACCCACTGAATGGTGTTGACGCCAGTGTGCAGATCGAGCACCAAGTCATGCAGGGCGATCGTCACGATCGTGGTGTCCATGATCGCGGCCATCCCGCCGAGGACCAGTACTGCCAGCACCTTCCGCGTCTGCGGGTCGATCTTGTCGTCCGCTGCGACCGCGGGGGCCTCATTTCGATTGGATACGGTCATGTATCTAATATGCACCGGCTTGATAGGATGCACAAGTGAGTCTTAATGACGGCGACTCGATACCCGCAACCCGGCGGCGGGGCGCAGACCTGGAAGAAGCGATTCTGAAGGCCGCGTGGGAGTTGCTGGTGGCGGATGGCTATCCGAATTTCACCTTCGAGTCGGTTGCCGCACGCGCACAGACCAGCCGGCCGGTGCTCTATCGACGGTGGAAGACCAAGGACGACCTGCTGCTGGCGGCGGTCCGGTACGGCGGTGGTGCCATGGATCGGACCGTTCCGGACACCGGCAGCCTGCGAGGCGATGTCATCGCGTTGCTGACCCGATTCAGCGGCGCGCGTGCTGAGTTCATCGCGGTGCTGGTTGGCCAGTTGGGGGCGTTCTATTCAGCAACCGGGAGTTCACCCGCCGCGGTGCGCAAGGCCTTCATCGGGGACCGCCCGACGGTGATGCAGGCCGTGATCGAACGCGCGATCGCCCGCGGCGAAGCCGATGCCGGTCGGATCAGTCCGCGGATCGCCGAACTTCCGGCCGACCTCGTCCGTCAGCGAATCATGATGACGCTCAAGCCGGTTCCGAAATCGGAGATCGAGGGGATCGTCGACGAGATCTTCCTGCCATTGGTGCGCCCGGAGCGATCCACCACCCTGAAACCCTGACCGGAGAGACGCTTCGACCCGTATATCGGATCCTGGCGTCGCTCCGGTCAGGGTTTCAGGGTGGCTCAGTCAGGCGTCAACGAGTTCCGGCTGGTCGGCGTGGACCTCGGTGGTCGGCCGGCGACGGGTGCGCAGCAGGGTCCAGGCGGTAGGGGCGGCCAGCGCGGTGACGATGATCGCCGCCCATAGCGCGCGGTGCAGCCCGTCGACGAACGCGTCCTGCACCGCGTGCAGAACGAAGACGCCGGCCTGGCCCGGAACATGCTGGGCCACTTCGACTCCGGCCATCACCGAGGTGCGGGCGGCATGTTCGGCATCGGCGGGCAGGCCGATCCCGGACAGTCGCGAGTCGACCTGGGTGCCGTACAGCGAGGCCAGCACCGAGCCGAGGACGGCGACGCCCAGCGTGCCGCCGATCTCGCGGGTGGTGTCGTTGACGGCCGATCCGGCGCCGGCTTGATGCGGCTCGAGCGAATCCATGATGATGCTGGTCGCCGGCCCCTGGATGAGCGCGAGGCCGGCAGCCATCAGGCACATCGAGGGGAAGATCAGGCCCCAATACGACGCGCCGCGATCCGCGGTCAACGCCACCGCGAACCCGGACGACATGAGGGCCGATCCGATTCCGACTGTGATGCCGGCGCCGATCAGGCGGGCCGCAACGATGGCCAGCGGCGAGACCACCGCGACGACGATCGCGAACGGCAGCGTGCGGACACCGGCTTCGAGCGGGTCGTATCCCTTGACGGCCTGCATGTACTGGGTGATCAGGAAGATGAAGCCGAAGAGGCTGAAGAAGGCGATCGCGATCATGCCGGACGAGGTGGCGAACAGCCGGTTGGTGAACAGTCGCACGTCGAGGATCGGATGCGAGGTCCGCAGCTCCCGCATCACGAATGCCGCGAGAATGATTGCCGCGCCGATGAAGCCGAGCACGGTCGGTGCGGTCCACCAGCCCCGGTGCGGTCCTTCGATCACCGTGTACACGAGCGCTGACACCCCCGAGATCGACAGCAGCACGCCGAGCGCATCGAAGGGTGCGGTGTGGCCGCCGCGGTCGGCCGGCACGGCAACCAGTACCGCAGCGATCACCACGATCGCGAACGGGACGTTGACCCAGAACACCGATGACCACGAGAAGTGCTCGAGCAGAGCGCCGCCGAGCACCGGTCCGATGGCAATGGCGACGCCGGAGGTGGCTCCCCAGATTCCCACCGCCGCGGCGCGTTCCTTCGCGTTGGTGAACAGGTTGGTCAGCAGGGCCAGCGTTGCAGGGAACACCAGCGACGCGAACACGCCCAGCGCGGCGCGGGCGGCGATGAGTTCACCCAATGACGAGGCGCTTGCGGCGACCGCCGATACGGCCCCGAAGGCGGCGATGCCGACGAGTAGCGCCCGCCGCCGACCATACCGATCACCGAGGTAGCCGCCGGCCAGCAGCAACCCGGCGAACGCCAGGGTGTACGCGTCGACCACCCATTGCAGGCCGGACGTGCTGGCGGACAGATCGCGAGAGATGGTCGGCAGGGCGACGTTGACGATGGTGTTGTCGATCATCACCAGAAGTTCTGCCAGGCAGAGCACGCCGAGGGCGACCCACCGATTGTGATTCGCGAACATGTGGACCTCCAAGACTTGTAGAACAACGTTCCACTAGAGTAGAACAATGTTCTACAACGTTGTCAATACAGATCCGGGGTACAACTGATCCGATGGATGAGCAGCAGAGTTCCGGCCAGGTCGAGCGTGGCAAGCGGGCGCCGGCGGGCAGCGTGCGGGGCGCACTGATCGAGGCCGCGCATCGAGTCCTGCGGCGCGAGGGAGCCGCCGGGCTGACGGTCCGAGCCGTGGCCACCGAGGCGGGAGTGGCGCCGATGGGCGTCTACAACCATTTCGACGGCAAGGGCGGCCTACTGAGTGCCCTGGTCACCGATGGCTTCGCCCATCTGCGGGAGGCTATCGCGAGTGCGGACGACACCGACCCGCTGGACCGGTTGCATACCACCGGGGTTCGTTATCGGGAGCTGGCCGTCGACTCGCCGAATCTGTATCGATTGATGTTCGGCTCGGACGTGGCACCTGATCCGGAAGTCGGTGCCGCGGCGTTGGGAGCGTTGACCGACGTCGTGGTGTTCGGTCAGCGCGCCGGAGCGATCCGGGACGTCGACCCGTTCGAGCTCACCGTGGCGATCTGGTCGGCCGTGCATGGCGCGGTGAGCCTGGAGATCGACGCACCGGCACACGACACGGTGCAGCAGTGGAGCCGGATCTACGAACAGACGCTGGACATGATTTCACGCGGGGTGGCCGCGGTCGGCTGACAGCAGGCCGAGTCGCATCGCCGTGGTGACCGCAGCCGTTCGGTCGGACACGTCGAGCTTCGTGAACGCGCGCTGCAGATGGGTCTTCACGGTGGCCTCGGTGATATGCAGCTGCCGACCGATCTCGGCGTTCGTCTCACCGTCGGCAACCAGCGTGAGTACATCGAGCTCTCTGCCGGACAACAGTTTCGGTGACGGATCGCGAACATGACGCATCAATCGTCCGGCCACCGACGGCGCCAGGACCGTTTCGCCGCGGGCAGCTGCCCGGATCGCATCGGCCAGGTCTGATCGGGAGCTGTCCTTCAGGAGGTAGCCGACGGCCCCGGCCTCGACCGCCCGCACGATGTCGGCGTCGGAGTCGTAGGTCGTCACCACCACGACCGCGATCGAGTGGTGTCGGGCGAGGAGCGCGGAGGTGGCATCGACCCCGTCGCCGCCCGGCATGCGCAGATCCATGAGAACGACGTCGACGGGCTCCCGGTCGGCCGCCTCGATGGCGCCCCGTCCTGAATCTGCCTCGGCGACTACGGAGATATCGGATTCGCCGGCGAGCATGCCACGCAGCCCGGTACGCACCATCGGATGGTCGTCCACGATGAGGACGCGGACGAGGTCCCGGATCTCGACACTCATGCACGTACTCGCTTCGCTCCGTGCGCGCATGAGGCACCGACGCGCTGTGTTTGATGATTCGCTCGCCGGCGCTCGCTCATGCGGGCACCTCGACTTCGAGGAAGGTGCCGGTGCCGGGCGCCGAGTCGACCCGTATCGTGCCGCCGACCTGCTGCACCCGCTGCCGCATCCCGGTCAGCCCGTATCCGGGGCGCGGGCTATCGAAGCCGATCCCGTTGTCCCGCACGGTCAGCCGCGCTGTGCCGGAGCTCTGGCACAGCACCATGTCCACGCCGGTGGCTTGGGCGTGCTTGCGCACGTTGGCCAAGGCCTCCTGGGCCGACCGGAGCAGGACGACCTCGATCGCGGTCGGCAGCGCGGCCGATGATGCCGATACCGATACGGGGACACCGGTTTCGGCGAGGTGTCGCTCGCCGAGTCGACGGAGCGCGTCGGCGAGCGACGCGTCGGCGATCGGGGTGGGGGACAGATCGGCGACGATCGCGCGGGATTCGACGAGATTGTCCCGCGCGGTCTGTTCGATCAGCCGGACCTGGGTGTGGGCCGCGTCGGAATCGGTGTCCCAGATGGCGTCGGCGGCCTGGGACAGTGTCACGATGCTGGTGAATCCTTGCGCGAGGGTGTCGTGGATTTCGCGGGCCAGCCGGCCCCGCTCGGCGGTCATGCCGGCGGTATGGGCCAGTCGGGCGGCCTCGGCTCGCGACGAGGCGAGTTCGGCGGTGACCGTCTCCAGTCGCTGCCCCTGGGCGATCGCCGACCGCACCCAGATCCCGATCATCGGGCTGATCACCAGCGTCATTCCGGTAAGCGCGGCGGTGATCGCGAGATCGCGGCCGTCCGTGCCGTACCAGCCGAGCTGTGAGAGCAGCGGTACGACGCTGATCGCGACTGTCGCGATGACGGCCGGTGCCGTCGCAAGGGACATGAACAGCAGCGGATAGGCGACGGGCAGCGCTCCGAACGCGGTCGGGGTGAGGGCCATCGCGCTCACGATGAGAAGCAATGCGCCGCAAAGGAAGACGACCAGACGGGGGCCGCCACGCTGCGTCGCCGACTGGGAGAAGCCGAAACCGATCAGCCAGCCGATCAGGGTGACGAGCAGGGCGGCGGCGACCAGTGACCGCAACTCGGTCCGGTTGGGAAACAGCAGCACGATCACCACCGCAACCACCGAGCCGGCGATCAGATAGACATCCCAGATCCAGAACCGGGAGGTCCACAACGGCTGAACAGGGGACGCCATGTGCTGATGGTAGAGCCTCGGCGCGCTAACTGGTCGGAATCCAGTTGCCGTGGAACCCATTCGGCACCCGTCCGGGCAACTCGATCTCCGCCACGGTGTCCAGCGTCTGCGCGTCCAGCAACACCAGGTCGCTGGTGTCGGTGACCTTGTTGTAGACGAATCCCATTGCCACACCGTCATCTTCGGCGGCATCGGCACCCGCCGGAACGAACACGAACTCGCTGGGTTCGCGGTCCGGACCGAAGTTGCGCACCGATGTCGACTGCCGCTGCAGGTCGTGTTTGATCACGGCCTCGGGCTGGTCGTCGTCGGGGCCGGAGCCGCTGAATCCGACGGTGTACCCGTATCGGTGAGGCCGCCCGACCAGTCGCTCGTCGACCCGCGGGAATTCTTGCCCCCGGTCATCGAGCCGGGTCTGGGTCACCTCTCCGGTACCGAGGTTGACGGTGAACCGGTCCAGCGTGGGTTCGCTCTGAATCGGCTCGGCCACGCCCTTGAACGCGTGGTCGTGGCGTGCCACGTCGAGCACGATTTCGGTGCCGGTCGCGGTCGGCTGGTCGTAGGCGTTCATCGGGTGATAGACGAAGCACGGGTCGATGTCGAACCAGCGGATGGTCGATGGATCGGCCTCTCGGCGCAGAACACCCAGGCGCGCTTGATGATTCGGATCCCAGCTGTACGGCATCCCCATCTTGTCCATGGGCATGTGGCGCATCATCCGGGTCGCCACTCCGACGGCCTGCTTGGGCAGGCCGATGTTGGTCATCCGGGTGGCGGCCTTCATCAGCGCGCTCGGACCGCCCGCGGTCCGCAGATCGAAGACGACCGGCAGGTCGTAGATGATGACGTAGTTCTCGGTCAGCGAGAAGTCGTGCATCATCGGGTTCGATGGCATCGGAATCTCCACGCTGCGCCGGATCGCGCCATCGATTCCGGTCACGGTGTAGCGAACGCGATTGCCGCGGAACGGGTTATAGCTGACCGCGTGCAGTTCACCCGTCGTCGGGTCGAGTTTCGGGTGTGCCGTGTAGCCGCCGGACAGGCCGCAGCCGAAATCGATCGAGCCAACGGTTTCCAGCTCGTCGGTCAGCTCGTAGCACCGCGCCCCGGCCTCGACGATGGCAAGTGTGCGGCCGGCATGGCCGATCACGTTGGTGTTGGCACCGAACTCGAGTCCGGGACCGTTCGACGGGCCGACCGGCTCTTCGCCGAGGACGCGCGAGATGTCGGCCGAGCGGACCCAGCGATTGCGATACCACTGCGCCTTGCCGTCGGCCAGCCGCAGGCCGTGCACCATGCCGGAGCCGAGGAACCACTGGTAGGTGGTGGGATCTGCCTCGATCGGATTGGGGCCGTTACGCAGGTAACGGCCGTCGAGGTAGGAGGGGATCGTGCCGGTGACGGCGAGGTCGAACGCAGTGTGTTCCACGTCGACGGGTGCGAAGTTGCCGGCGAGGTACCGGTTGGGCGAGGGGCGGCGGGTCTCGGTGCTGGTCATGACTTCAGCTTCCTCCGTGCCCGCCCGCGGTGCGAGCCCCTTTCGACGGAATCCGGTTGTCCACCGATCGGTGGACAACCAGGGGCATCAGCGTCGGGAGAAGGCGGCCGCGGCCAGCTGCGAACACACCGCGATCAGCGCGATCGACGCGATCACGGTGTACAGCGCCGGGTGCGCCGACGCCCAGGTGTGCGGCTCGATGACCGAGGGGTTGGGCGCGATCGGATTGCCGAATGCTTCGCGCAACGCCCGCGCGACCGACGTCATCGGATTCCAATCGGCGATGAATCGCAGCGGTCCGGGAAGCTTGGCGGATGCGACGAACGCCGACGAGATGAAGGCGATCGGGAAGACGAAGATCATCATCGCGGCCTGTGCGGACTCTGCGGTCGAGACCAATAGGCCGATCACGGCGCCGGCCCACGAGATCGCGTACCCGAACAGCAACACCAGCAGGTAGGCGCCGATCGTCTCGCCGACACCGCCGTGAATGCGCCAGCCGATCGCATAGCCGACGCCGGTCATGATCGCCAGGCCGACGACGTTGATCACGAGATCACTGGTGGTGCGCCCGACGACCAGCGCGATCCGCGCGGTGGGCAGCGACTTGAATCGGTCGATGATCCCGCGCTTGGTATCGGTGGCCAGCCCGATTGCGGTGTAGGCGGCGTTGAAGGCGACGGTCTGCGCGAAGATCCCGGGAATCAGGAACTGTCGATATTCGTCGCCGCCGAGCGTGGAACCCAAGACGTAGGAGAACATCACCACGAACATCAACGGCTGAACGGTGGCGCCGAGCGCGAGCTGCGGGATCCGGATGATGGTCAGCAGGTTCCGCCAGGTCATCACGCCGCAATCGACGGCGAACTCGACGGGGCCGCCCTTACGGGGGCCCGGATAGACGACTTCGTCGGCGACGCCGGCGGTCATCGGGTCATCGCCCGTGCGATGTCAGCGGATGCGTCGGGCTCGGTGATGGCCGCTGTCTCGGTCTCAGTGACGATGTCGGCGTCAATCGTGTCGGCGTCGGTCGCCTCGTCGGCCTCGGGCGGTGTGTCGTCGGAGACCGGCGCTTTACCGGTGACCGCGAAGAACACATCGTCGAGCGAGGGTTCGTGGGCCTGTGCGTCGCGAACGGCGATGCCGGCGCCGATGAGCTTTGTGATGGCGGCGACCATCGACTCGGTGCCGCCCGAGACCGCGAACGTCACGGCGTCGCCGTCGGCGTCGGCCTTGCCGCCATTGGCCAACGGGCGAATCAGGTCGGCGGCTTCGGCGATCCGGTCCGCGGGCGTGATCTCGATCCGCACGACGGTGGCGGCGACCGATCCCTTGAGTTCGTCGGGCGTGCCCTCGGCTATCACCCGCCCGTGGTCGATGACCGAGAGTTGTTGCGCGAGCTCGTCCGCTTCGTCCAGGTACTGGGTTGTGAGCAGAACGGCCGCGCCGTCGTCGCCGAGCGTCTTGATCACGGCCCACATTTCCTGACGGCTCCGCGGATCCAGCCCGGTGGTCGGCTCATCGAGGATGACCAGGGGGGGCCGGGCGATGAGGGCGGCAGCGAGGTCGAGCCGCCGCCGCATGCCGCCGGAGTAGGTGCCCGATCGCCGGTCCGCGAACTCGTTCAGCCGGAACTGATCGATCAGCTCTTGACTGCGAGCACCGACCGACCGGCCGCGAAAACCATAGAGCCGAGCGACCATTCGTAGATTCTCTCGCCCCGTCAGGTTTTCGTCGACGGCCGCGTACTGGCCTGACAATCCGATGAGACTACGGGCTTCGCGCGGATGTTTGAGCGCATCGACTCCGGCGACCGATACCTCACCGGCTGTCGGCTTCAACAGCGTCGCGATGATTCGCACGGCTGTCGACTTGCCGGCGCCGTTCGGGCCGAGGACGCCGTGAATGCTGCCGGGCGGCACCTGGAGGTCGATCGATGTCAGGGCGTGCACGGCTCGTGAGCCGCGACCGTACACCTTGCTGATGCCGGTGACGATCGTCGGTTTCTGATTCATCTGGCCCTCGTCGCAACTGGTCACCGTGTGCGTCCGAGTTTCGGCCCCGATCCGGCCGGACGTCAATGCAGGACGAAAAGTCCTGACGTGTTCTCCAAATATCCTTACGTGTTCCTGGAATAAGTAGGACTTGGTGTTCGGCTAACGTAGCATGACGTAAGTCGGGCGTGAGCTCGTTTGGGGCGCAAAACATTTCGTGCCCGGCTCATGGCGAGAAACTGAACAAACGTCTAATTCAATAGCCGCGGTCGGGAATTGTCGGGGAACTGCGCGCTTAGTTCTGTAAGCAAAGGGGTGAGGGTTGACCGCCCATCTCGAGGTCCCCGGCAACCGCTCTGTGCCGGATTCGCGCGTTTCCATCGTCGGCGAGGTAGGTCAGGCACTGCCGATGACTTCCGCGCAGCGTGCGATTTACTATGCGCTGCAAGTCAATCCGGAAGCATCGATGAATGTGGCCGGGTATGTGGAGTTCCACGGCGACATCGATGCGGACCTGCTCGACCGGGTAGGCCGAGCGGTCGCGCACGAGACCGAGTCGGGCCAGCAGCGGCTAGTGGCCAACGGAGACGACGAGCCGTTGATCGCCGTGGACCGGGGTCGGGTGCCGGTGTTGTCGGTACACGACTTCTCTACGGTCGCCGACCCGCGCGTTGCCGCACTCGCGTGGATGGATGAACATCGATCGGCGCCGACCGATTTGTTCGACGATCCGTTGTTGCAGTCGCACCTGCTGCGACTCGGAAGCGACCATCACATCTGGTACCTGTGGTCGCACCACTTGGTCTTCGACGGGTATGGCGGCATGTTCGCGATGGTGCGGGTCGCCCAGCGATACGCGGCACACATGCGCGGCGAGCCGGTGCCGGATGTCGACATGGCGACGGCCGCCGACATCGCCATGTTCGATTCCGAATATCGCGGGTCCGAGCAGCTGCAGATCGACCGCGACTACTGGGCAAGGTATTTCGCCGATGCGCCGGACGCGGCGTCTTTGTCACCGCGATCGGCGCCGGCCCGCTCGGTGGCGACCGTATGTTCGACAGCGCTGGACGCGGATACCGTGGCCGCGGTTCGGGCCTGCGCGGAGCGGTATTCGGTGCGGAACGCGTCGGTGGTTTCGGCAGCGTGGGCTCTGTACCTGGCCCGGATCAATGATCGGCGAGAGGCGATGGTCAGCCTGCCGGTGTCGGTGCGGAATCGGACGGTACTGCGAACATCGGCCGGGCTGCGCTCGAACGTCCTGCCGCTGTGGGCGCGGTTCGAAAATTCCACCACGGTGGGTGAATTCGTCGCTGCGGTGAATCGGGACATCAAAGGGGCGGTCAAACACCAGCAGTTCCGACATGAGGACATCACGGCGTCGGTGCTCGGCGCGGCGAGCGGAAACCGTGGATTCTTCGGCTCGATGGTCAACGTGATGCTCTTCTTCGACGAGCTCGACTTCGGGTCGATCACGGGCGAACTGAAGATCCTGGGCACGGGCCCGATCGAAGATGCGTCGCTGAATGTCTATGAGACCTTTGGCGGGATGCGGCTGGATCTGGAAGCCAATCCGGCGGTCTACCGCGCCGACGAGGTGCGGACGCACCACCGACAGTTCACGGACTTCCTGCGGATCTTCAGCGATGCTCCGGTCGACAGCGCGGTCGCCTGGCTCCCGCTGCCGGGTGACACAACCGTGGGGGTGCGCGGGGAGCAGCGCGATGTTCCCGCGGTGGGCCTGCTCGAACTGCTGGATGCTGCCGCAGCGGCACATCCGGCGGCCATCGCCCTGATCGACGCGACCGGCGGGACGCAGCTCGACTACCGCGGCTTCCACGGTCGCAGCCGGGCGCTCGCAGGTCGACTGGCCGGCCGCCGAATCGGTCCGGAATCGATTGTCGGCGTGATGATTCCACGCAGCATCGATCAGGTGGTCGCGATCCACGCGATCATCGCTGCCGGCGCGGCGTTCCTGCCGATCAATCCTGACGAGCCGGCCGACCGGCTCGCCCACATCCTGCGCTCGGCGAACCCGGCGTTGGTACTGGTCGCCTCGACGCCCGGTGCCGAGTTGGCGGAGGTGCCGTCCGCGACACTGGCCGAATTGGAGTCCGACTCCGGCCCGGTGGGCGATGCTTGCCGTCCCCGCCCCGACCACCCGGCCTACGTCCTGTTCACATCGGGCTCCACTGGGATGCCCAAAGGCGTTGTGATCGAGCATCGTTCGATCGTCAACCGATTGCTGTGGATGCAGTCGCGATATCCGATCGACGGGACGGATCGGGTGCTGCAGAAGACCCCCGCGACCTTCGACGTGTCCGTGTGGGAGTTCTTCTGGCCGCTGCTGACCGGCGCGGCGCTGGTGGTTCCGACTCCGGACGGACATCGGGATGCGTGGTATCTGCGTCAGGTGATCGCCGAGCATCGGATCACCACAACGCATTTCGTTCCGTCGATGTTGTCCGCCTTCGCCGAGGCGCTCGCCGACGACCCGTACGCGCGGACGGCGTTGGCCTCGTTGCGGCAGATCGTCACCAGCGGTGAGGCATTGCCCGGCTCGACGGTCGCCGCGATCGCAGAGCTGAGCAACGCACCGGTGCACAACCTGTACGGGCCGACCGAGGCTGCCGTCGACGTGACATTCCATGATCGGTGCCGCCCGGGAAGGGATCCGATACCGATCGGCCTGCCGGTATGGAACACCGCAACCGTGGTGCTGGACCAGATGCTGCGACCGCAGCCGTGCGGCGCGGTCGGCGAGCTCTACCTGGGTGGGGTGCAGCTCGCACGTGGCTACAGCCGGCGCGGCGGTCTGACCGCCGGGCGATTCGTTGCCGATCCGTTCGGCAGCGGGGGGCGCCTCTATCGAACAGGCGATCTGGTGCGCCGCCGGCCGGACGGCTCGCTGGAATACCTGGGACGCAGCGACTCTCAGGTCAAAATCCGGGGTCAGCGCGTCGAGCTCGGCGAGATCGAGGCCGTGCTAGGCCGCCAGCCAGGGGTTCGATCGGCTGCCGCGACCGTGCGCGACGACGTCTTCAGCAGCGGTCCGGTGATCGTCGGATACGTCTGCGGTGCAGCCGATCTCGACGAGTCGGTGCTGCGTGCCGGACTCTCGTCGCAGTTGCCGGAGCACATGGTTCCGACGGTCGTGCTGGTGCTCGATTCGCTTCCGGTCACCACGAACGGCAAGCTCGATCGGCGTGCGCTCCCGGCGCCGGTGCCGCGCGATCATCACGACGAGGTCGCCCCGGCGGATGATATCGAGCAGCTGGTCTCCGACACGATCGCCGATGTCGTGGGCCAGGACCGGATCTCGATGACGACGCCGCTGTTCGATCTCGGTGTGAACTCCCTGGCTGCCACCAGAATCGCGGCGCGGATCTCGCGGCGCGCGGGGGTACGAATCGGGATTCGGACGATCTTCGATGGCGCAACGGCCGCCGGGGTGACGCGGCTGCTGCGGCAGGCCGGGGTCGACCAGATCCGTGACGAGGTGCCCGCGCCGGTGCCCGACGCGGCCGCGACGGCCGACCAGCCGGTTGCGCTGTCGCCCTCGCAGTACCGCATCTGGCTCGCCACGCAGATGGATCCGGCAGCCGCGGCGGGATACAACATTCCGTTCACGATCGAGCTACGCGGCCGGGTGGACGAGGAGGCGCTCGCTGACGCGGTCAACGATGTGGTGGCCAGGCATGCGCCGCTGCATACCGTTGTCGCCGAGGGGGAGGACGGACCGGTGCAGCGGGTGGTGCCGCCCACCGCCGACATGATCACGTTGCTGGTGACGGAGCCGGGGGTGGCGGCACCGATCGGTGAATTCGCGGATCTGCCTTTCGATCTCGCCACAGATCTGCCGATCCGGGTCCGGCTGGACCGCTGCGGTCCCGGCAACGCGAAACTCGTCGTCGTTCTGCACCACATCGCAGCCGACGGGTGGTCGCTGCCGCCGCTGGCCGCGGATCTCACCGCCGCGTACGCAGCACGTCGGGAAGGCCGCGCGCCGGATTGGGCACCGGTCGCGGTCGGCTACCCGCAGGTGAGCGCCGAGCGACAGCAGTGGCTGGCCGACGATGGGCCGGGCTCGGCCGCTGCTTCGCAGCTCGAGTTCTGGCGGGACGCGTTGGCCGGTATCCCGCAGTCCACCGAGCTGCCCTACGACCGATCGCGTGGTCGGTCGACGACCGATGCCGGTGCGACGGTGCGGCTTCCGCTCGGCGCCGCCCGGCAGCGACGGCTCCGCGAGGTTGCCGGCGTTACCGACGCGACGCTGTTCATGGTGCTGCATGCATCGGTCGTCGCGCTGTTGCGGATTGTGTCCCGGTCGGCCGACATCGCTGTCGGCACACCGGTATCCGGTCGCGGCGCCGCCGAACTCGACGGGCTGATCGGCATGTTCGTCAACACCGTGGTGCTGCGGATCCACGCCGACAAGGCGGACACGTTCGATGCGCTGATCGACCGCATCCGCGATACGGATCTGGCCGCCTTCGACAACGCCGATCTGCCGTTCGACCGGCTGGTGACCGAGTTGAATCCCGACCGCGCGACGGGCGGTGCGCCGTTCTTCCAGGTTTCGATGGCCGTCGAGGACCACACAGCGATCGAGTTCGATTTCGCCGGGATACCCGCTGTCGCGGCTCCGGTTGACACCGGCCGCACCAAGTTCGATCTGCAGTTCACCTTCGCCGAACGCTTCGGAGCGGGCGCCGAAGGTGCCGGCCTGGATCTCGAGATCCGTTACGCGACAGCCTTGTTCGAGCGCGGCACCGTCGAGGGGCTGGCCGATCGGCTGGTCCGGCTCATCGACGCGCTCTGCGCCGACCGGTTCGCGCGGATCGGTGACGTCTCGACGCTCAGCGACGCCGAGCGAACGGCCCTGGTCCCGGCCATCGGTGCGGCATCGCGACCGGCGATGCATCTGACCGAGCTGCTGGACGCGGCGGCGACGGATCCGCTGCGGCTGGCTCTGGTCCATCCGGGCGGCGGCAACAGCTTCGGAGAGCTCGATCGTGAGTCGAACCGGTGGGCGCGGATGCTGATCGAGGCCGGTGCCGGGCCCGAGCGCACGGTTGCGATCGTGCTACCGCGCGGGGCCTCCTGGATGGTCATGGCATGGGCTGTTATCCGCTCGGGTGCGGCGTGGGTTCCGGTCGATCCGGGCTATCCGGCCGACCGAGTTCAGTTCATGGTGACCGACTCGGATGCCGAACTGCTCGTTACCGATGCTGCCAGTGATCCGCAGTTGACCGATGTCCGAACGATCGTCGTCGACGATCCGGAGACGGTGACCGCGCAGCGGAACCGGCGGTCCGTGGCGATTGTCGAGTCCGAACGGTCGGCCCGGCTAGATGTGAACCAGCCCGCCTACTTGATATACACCTCCGGGACCACCGGCCGTCCCAAAGGCGTGGTGGTCACGCACCGGGGCCTGGTGGACCTCGCCGACGAGCAGGTCGAGCGATACGGACTGACGGCGGACAGCCGCACCTTGCACTTCGCATCTCCGAGCTTCGACGCATCGGTGCTGGAGTTGACGATGGCGATCGGTGCCGGGGCATGCATGCATCTCGCACCCGCATCGCTGGTCGGCGGTCGCGAGATCGCGGAATTCATTGCCGGGCAGCGAATCACGCATGCGTTCCTGACGCCGTCGCTGCTCGCGACCTTCGGCCCGGACCAGACGCCGGATCTGCGGGTGTTGGTGATAGGTGGCGAGCATCCCAACCCCGAGGCGGTCCGGCAGTGGTCGGCCGCGGTCGCGCTGCACAACGCGTACGGTCCGACCGAGGCCACCGTCATGGCGACACTCTCGCCGCCGCTGGTGTCCGGTGGTCCGATTTCCATGGGCCACCCGATTCGCGGTGCGGAGGTTCTGGTGCTCGATGAGCGTCTGCAGCCGGTCCCGCCCGGTGTGCTCGGCGAGCTGTACATCTGCGGATCGCATCTGTCGCGTGGATACCACGGCAATCATCCGCTCACCAGCAGTCGTTTCGTCGCGGCCCGTTTCGGAGCCGCGGGTGACCGCATGTATCGGACCGGGGACCTGGTGCGCTGGAACGGATCCGGCGAGCTGGAGTACTGGGGGCGGGCGGATATGCAGGTGAAGATCCGCGGCCACCGCATCGAGCCTGCCGAGGTCGACGCGGCCCTGCTGGCTGATCCGGCGGTAGGTGGCGCCGTGACCGTCGCGGCCGGCTCCGGGACCTCGGCTCGACTGGTCTCCTATGTGACACTGGCGGATCCGGATTCCGGGGTCGATTCGCCCGTACTCCGCGACCGGGTGGCGGAAAAGTTGCCGCGCCATCTGGTGCCGTCGGCGGTGATGATCGTCGACGCGATTCCGACGACGCGGGCGGGCAAGGTCGACCTACGAGCGCTTCCCGAACCGGAAGCGGGCGGGCCGACAGGGTCGCGGTTGACGTTTGTCGCCCCTCGGACGGACCTCGAGCGGCGAGTCGCCGAGATCGTCGCGGACCAGCTTGGACTGGACTTGGCGGTCGTCGGTCGCGATGACGATTTCTTCGAGCTGGGCGGCAATTCGCTACTGGCCACACAGGTGGCCGGAAGGCTGGAAACGTTGTCCGGCAACCGCATCGCCGTTCGGGCGCTGTTCGGCCAGCCGACGATTGCGGGGCTGGCGCGACTGGCCGAACCCGGAGTCGGGGAACCGTCGTCGACGCCGATGCTGCATCCCGGCCTCGGGCGCGAGCGGCGCATACCGGGACCCGCCGGAGCGCAGTTGTGGTTCCTCAATCAGCTTGCGTCGACCGGTGACTACAACATCGCATTCGCGCTCGACCTGACCGGTCCCTTGGACGTCGACGCGCTGTCGGCGGCGCTGCGCCAGGCTGTGGATCGGCACGAACCGCTGCGGACGGTATACCCGGAGCAGGGCGGCCGACCCGTGATGGAGATCCACTCGGCCACCGAGGTTCCGCCACTGCAGGCCGTTCCCGTCGCGGAGGAGCAGTGGCGTGCGGCAGTGGACGATCTGGCTGCAAGCGGCTTCGACCTCACCCGCGAACTGCCGGTGCGCGCGATGCTGCATCGTCTCGCACCCGAATGGCACCGGCTGACACTCGTCGTGCATCACATCGCTGCCGACGGCTGGTCGATGTCGCCATTGGCGCGAGACATCGCTACCGCCTATCGGCAGTCTCGTGCCGGCGGTGATCCGCAATTGCCGACGCTGCCGGTGACGTATCGGGACTACCTGGAATGGCAGTCGCGGATGCTGGGGCTGTCCGTGGACGGGTCAGTGCGGTCCGGCACGCGGCTGGCCGAGCTGGCCGACTGGTGGCGGTCCGAATTGGGATCGTTGCCGCTGACTCCCGCGCTCATCAGTGCGGGAGCTCCCGCCGCGCAGGGCTACTCACGGGCGGATAGCGTCGAACTGACACTGCCCGCCGGCACCCGTGATCGGGTGGCTGTCCACGCGGGCGGGCACGCAACAGGTTTCATGACGTTGCATGCGGTGTTCGCGGCGTTGCTGTACCGGTTGTACGGTGATCCCGACGTCCAGGTGCGCGGGCATGGCAGCGACATCGTGATCGGCACCCCGGTCGCGGGGCGCGCCGATCCGCAGCTGGCGGAAGTGGTCGGGATGTTCGTCAACTCGGTCGCTCTGCGCACGCCGGTCGACGGATCGATGACATTCCGGGAGTTGCTCGTCGACGTAGGTCGTCGGGATGTGGAGGCTCTGACACAGTCCGACATGCCGTTCGAAACACTGGTGGCGCAACTGAATCCGCCGCGCGACGGGCGTCATCCGGTATTCCAGGTGGCTCTCGCGTTCAACGAGCACGTGCACGCGGAGATCGAGCTGGACGGGCTGTCGGTGACGGCGCTGGAGCTGGAAACGGGCACCGCGCGGTTCGATCTGGAATTGCGGGTGGACGGCGATGATCTGCGATTCATATACGCCACCAACGTGTTCGGCCACGAACAGATCGCCGCGCTGGCCGATCAATTCGGCACGCTGATCGAGCAGCTGGCGGACGACCCGGACCGCCGGATCGACGACTATCGGCTCACCTCGGACACCGTGACGGGACCGACGGCGGCGGCGGATCCGGTGGCGCCGCGGCACCTGGCCGACATTCTCACCGCGAGCGTGTCCCGACATCCCTACGTCGTCGCCGTCGATGACGGCTCCCGGACGATGACGTATGCCGAGGTCGACAGGCGCGCACGGCGTTGGGCAGATGTCCTGGCGGCGCGAGGGTGCGGAGTCGGCACAGTCGTCGCGGTGTCCATCGAGCGTTCCGTCGAATCGGTGACCGCAGTCTGGGCGCTCGCGCTGGTGGGCGCGGTCTTCCTGCCGGTCGATCCGCGCTATCCGGCCGACCGCCGCCAGCACATGCTGTCCGACGCCGGCGTGCACATGGGGATCCTGGGCCTCGGGGTCGAACGGCCCAGTGGCGCTGAGCATATCGTGGCGTGCTGGATGACCGTGAACGATCTCGACTCGGGTCCGGAACGATTGCCGCGCGGACTGGGGGCTCGGCGGCTCGATACGACCGCGTACCTGATCTACACCTCCGGCTCCACCGGGCTGCCGAAGGGGGTTGCGGTCTCGCACCGCGGCTTGGCGGCGCTGACCGAATCGCTGCGGGAGCGCTACGGGGTGCGGCCGGGTAGTCGGACGTTGCATTTCAGCTCGCCGAGCTTCGATGCGTCGATGCTCGAATTCGTGCTCGCCTTCGGTGCCGGCGCGACGATGGTGATCGCGCCGCCCACCATTTACGGCGGGGATGAACTCGTCGAATTCCTTGCGGACTCCGCGGTATCCCATGCATTCCTGACACCGTCGGCGCTGGCGGTCGCCGCGTATCGCGAACTGCCGGAGTTGGTAGCACTCGGCGTCGGCGGCGAGGCCGCGCCAGAACAACTGGTACGCCGCTGGGCGCCCGGCCGCCGATATCTGAATGTCTACGGTCCGACCGAGGTCACGGCCGTCAGCACCGCGGCGGAGATCGTTGCGGGACAATCGATCACCATCGGACATCCGTTGCGTGACTGCGTGGCGCTGGTGCTCGATCGCCGACTGCGCCCGGTCCCAGGGCACGTGCCGGGTGAGTTGTATCTGTGCGGGCCCGGCGTGGCGCAGGGATATCACCGCCGGGCCGGTCTCACGGCGACGCGGTTCGTCGCCGCCCCATCCGTGACTCCGGGTGCGGTGATGTACCGCACCGGGGACATCGTGCACCGGGACGCGTCGGGTGCGTTGGTCTACCACGGTCGCATCGACAACCAGGTGAAGGTGCGCGGTTTCCGGATCGAGCTCGACGAGATCGCGTCGGCGCTCACCGATCACGACTCGGTCGCCTACGCCATCGCGGTGGTGCACGGCGCCGGCGGCGACGCTGCGGTGGTCGCGTATGCGGTGCCCGCGTACGACGAGCTCGACCCCGTGGAGTTGATCGGTCACGTGCGGGGTCGGCTGCCGAGGCATATGGTCCCGGCCTCGGTGACCGCGGTCGATCGGATTCCGTTGACACCCAACGGGAAACTCGATGTCGCGGCGTTGCCGGCGCCGGTGCTGGTCGCGGCCGGCGCCGAAGGTCGGCCGCCACAGTCGCCCGCGGAGCATGCCGTTGTCGACGCGCTCGCCACGGTGCTCGGGGTGCCGGCCACGGCACTGTCGGTCGACGATGATTTCTTCGCGGTCGGCGGCACCTCATTGCAAGCCACCGGCCTGATCAGCGCTCTCAACGAACGTCATGCCGGCTCGCCGCTGCGGGTTCGGGATGTGTTCGATCATCCACAACTTGCGGATCTGGCGCTGTTGGTCGGCGACATCGTTGCGGTGCAGGCACATCCGCTGCCGGATCGAAAAACCGCGGGGCCCGTCCCGCTGGCGCCGGTGCAGCGGCGGCTGTGGGCACTGGCCGCAGCCGATCCAGACGATCCGTCGTACAACATGCCGTTCGCGATCGTCTTGCGCGGCGCTCTGCGGGACGATGTCCTGCGCGGAGCACTGGTCGATCTGGTGGCCCGCCATGCCGTGCTGCGCACGGTGTTGCCGATGCGCGACGGGTCGCCGGTGCAGGAGCTGCTCGATGATCCGGAGCAGGTCGTCGGCCGGTTGTCGGTGATCGATGCGGCACGGGTCGACGCGGATGCGTATGTCCGTGAACTGATTTCGTCGCCGATCGACCCGCGCACCGCGCCGCCGCTGCGCGCCGCGTTGATACGCCGCGATGTCGATGAGCACCTTCTGGTGCTGGTGATCCATCACATTGCGGCTGACGGTGGCTCGATGCCGGTACTGCTCGCCGACTTGGTGCAGGCCTATCGGCAGCGCCTGGCCGGACGCGAGAAAGCCTGGTCGGTGGCGGAGATCGGGTATCGCGACTACGCGTTGACGATGGTCGACCGGCAGTCGGATGAGGATCTCGCTTTCTGGGAGACCGTGCTCGCCGACGTTCCGGTCGAATGCACGGTGCCGTCGCTCGGGGGCGGCACCGGCGAGCCCGGTGCCCGCACGGTGACCGTGCCGATCGATCCGCAGCTGCGGGCCGATCTGCTGGACCGGTCCCGAAAGTCGGCGACGACCTCGTTCTCCGTGGTGCACACCGCGCTGTCGATTCTGCTGTACCGCATGGGAGCCGGTCGCGACATCGTCATCGGGACGCCGGTTGCCGGGCGGTCCGACCCGAGATTCCAGTCGGTGGTGGGCATGTTCGTCAACACTCTCGCGCTGCGCACCACCGTCGATCCGGCGACGCCCGGGGAAGATCTGATCGCGGCGGTCCGTGCTGCCGATCTCGATGCCTGGGACCATGCGCTGGTGCCGTTCGACGATGTGGTGGCCGCGATCAATCCGGTCCGCCGCGCTGGTCGGCCACCCCTGGTCCAGGTGATGCTGTCCATGCACGAGTTCGGTGCGGTGCTTGGCGACGGTGGCGCCCCGATCACCGATCAGTTGACTCTGGCCATGGATGAATTACCATCCGCGGCAGCCAAGTTCGACCTGCAGTTCACCGTCACCGGAGTCGACGGCGCCGCCGGGCCGGCGTCTGTGGCGGTGACGTACGCCGCGGATCGGTATCGCGGCGCCGATGCAGATGCGTTGGCGCATCGACTCCTTCGGGTTCTGTCGGAACTGGTGCGTGAGCCGAATCGGCCGATCGGTGACATCGCCATCGCGGATCCCGTCGAGTCATCGACCTTTTGCCCGGCGGCGGGTCCGGCCGGTGGCTCGCCGGTCGGCTTTGCCGATCTGCTCGAGGAAGCGTTCACCCGAAATCCGGACGGTCTCGCGGCGGTGACCGACGATGCGGCGCTCAGCTACCGGGAACTGGACGTACGGTCGAACCGGTTGGCACGCTTGCTGATCCGTCGGGGAGCGGCTCGCGCGGAGACGGGTATCGCGATTGCTCTGCCGCGGTCGATCGAGGGATTGGTCGCAACCTGGGCGGTCGTCCGGTCCGGTGCGGCGTACCTGCCGGTCGACCCGTTCTACCCGGCCGACCGAATCGCGCACATGCTGAGCGATTCCGGTGCAGGACTTGTGATCACGCACGGAACCGATGCGCTCGGGACGCCCGCTGGAATCCCGGTGCTGGATCTGGCGGACCCGTGCGTCGTCGGTCAGTTGTCGGCGTTGCCGGCAGGCCCGCTCACCGCCGACGAACGTCCACCGATCCGGCTCGATCAGCGGGCCTACACCATCTACACCTCCGGTTCGACGGGACGACCGAAGGGCGTGCTGGTTCCGCATCGCGGGCTGGTCGCCGTGCGGGACACGTTGCGGGACCGGATGCGCCCGGGGATCGGTTCGCGGGTGCTGCAATTCGCGTCCCCCAGCTTCGATGCCTCGGTGCTGGAATTGCTGTTGGCGGCGGCCGGTGGCTCGACGTTGGTGATCGCGCCGACCGATGTCTATGGAGGTGCCGAACTCACGCGGTTCCTGGCCCGGCACCGCGTGACTCATGCGTTCATCACTCCGGCAGCCGTCGCGGGGATGGATCCGACCGCGCTGCCGGCCCTGCGGGCTTTGGCCATCGGCGGCGAGGATTGTGCGCGGGAAGTCGTGCGCCGCTGGGCGGGCGGACCCGGCACCGGTAGTCCGCGCCGCCGGGTCGTGAATCTGTACGGGCCGACCGAGGCGACCGTGTTCGGCACCGCCGCGCGGCTGGCCGCTCATACGCCGATCTCGATCGGCGAGCCGGTGGCCGGCGCCGCGGTCGCGGTGCTCGACGATCGACTGCGCCCGGTGCCGATCGGCGTGGCCGGCGAGCTCTATCTGCTGGGCCCGCAGGTGGCCCGCGGATACCAGGGGCGGGCCGCGCTGACGTCCTCGCGATTCGTGGCGGCGCCGCCGGCCGTCGGCATCGCGTTCGCCGGCGGCCGGATGTACCGCACCGGGGACCTGGTGCGGACGAATGCGGACGGCACGTTGACCTATCTCGGTCGCAGCGACCACCAGGTGCAGGTGCGCGGATTCCGGATCGAGCTCGGTGAGATCGACGACGCGCTGCTGGCGCAACCGCATGTGGAGTTCGCGGTGACCATCGTCGACGAGTCGGGCGCGCAGCCGGTGCTGCGCAGTTACGTGGTGCCCGGCGTGGGCGGTTCCGCGTCGCCCGCCGAGATCCGGACCGGGTTGCGATCCGTGTTGCCGCGCCACATGATCCCGGCGTCGGTCACGATGCTGGACGGTATTCCGCTCACCCCGAGCGGCAAGCTCGATCGCCGCGCGTTGCCGGTGCCCGAGCCGCTGCCGAGTGGCCGCGCGCCGGCACCCGGCCTCGAACGGGAGATCGCCGAGGTCTTCGCATCGGTACTGAGGATTCCGACGGTGTCGGCGGACGACAGCTTCTTCGATCTTGGTGGCACGTCGCTGACCGCGACCGCCGTCGCCGAGCGTCTCCGACAGGTGCTCGATCGGCCGGTTCCGGTTCCCGCGATGTTCGCGGCGCCGACTCCGGCCGAGTTGGCCCGGGAACTGTCCGGTGGATCCGCCGACGATGCGCTGGCGCCGGTGTTGACGTTGCGCGTGGGCGCCGACGAGCAGATACCGCCGCTGTTTGTGCTGTCACCGGCCATCGGGTTGGCGTGGAGCTACACGGCGCTGCTGCCGCATCTGGATCCGCGTCGCCCGGTCATCGGACTGCAGAACCCGATGCTGTCCGACACCAGTGAATCGAAATCGATTGCCGCCCTTGCTGATTTCTATCTCGCAGAGATTCGGCGTCGCTGTCCGTCCGGGCCGTACCATCTGCTGGGCTGGTCGCTCGGCGGACTGATCGCGCAGGAGATGGCGGTGTCGTTGGCCGCCGATGGCGAGCGGCCGGGCGCGCTGATCCTGCTCGACACCTATGTGGTCGCCGATCGACCCGAATTGCAGCACGTCCAGTCGGTCGGCGAATTGCTGCAGGAGTTCGGCATCGACTGGGCCGGCGCGGACAGCGAGCGCGTGGACGAACCGTCGGTCGACGATGCGTGGCGAGCGGTCACCCGGGCCGGGGGCCCGCTGGGCGACCTGGACCGTCGGCAGTTCGGTGCAGTCCACGCGACGTTCACCGATGCCACCGAGTTGGCTACGCAGTGGCGGCCGCGACGGTATGAGGGTGACGCGATGTTCGTGTCCGCGACGGCCGATGGTCCATCCGAGGTGCCCGCGATCAGTGACTGGAACTCCCGAATTGCGGGCGCGGTTCAGGAACTGTCGGTCCCGTGCTCGCATCCCCTGATGCTGTTGCCGCACAACGCCCAGGTCTACGCGGGCGCGATCGACGAGTATCTGACGCTGCGAGATGCGGACGTCGCCGTCGACCGACGGAACTGATCCGACCCGGACTGACTACGCTGAACGGGCCAGATCGAGCCTGACGAAAGGACGCGACGATCACCCGGGTGCGACTCGACATCGCCTACGACGGCACCGACTTCGCCGGCTGGGCGACCCAGCCGGGCCGCCGGACGGTCTGTGGCGACCTCGAGGATCGGCTGAGCACGATCATGCGCGAGCCGATCCGGCTCACCGTCGCCGGCCGCACCGACGCGGGTGTCCACGCAAGCGGGCAGGTGGCGCATTTCGATGTCGATGCCACGGCCCTGGACACGCGGTCGATCGCCGGCGACCCGTCGAATCTCGTCCGGCGACTGGCCAGAATGCTGCCGGACGATGTGCGGGTGACGGCCGCGGCGATCGCGCCACCCGAGTTCGATGCGCGATTCTCCGCACTGCGTCGGCACTACGAATACCGGCTGACCACGGCACCGTTCGGGGCCGAGCCGTTGCGGGCCCGAGACACCGCCGTCTGGACCCGGCCGCTGGATGTGCAGCGTATGCAGGAGGCGTCGTCGGCGCTGCTCGGCCTCAACGACTTCGCCGCCTTCTGTCGCCATCGCGAGGGCGCCACCACGATCAGAGATCTGCAGGACTTCTCCTGGCGTCAGGAGGGTTCGGTCTTCATGGCACGGGTCAGTGCCGATGCCTTCTGCTGGTCGATGGTCCGATCGCTCGTGGGTGCGGTGGCGGCCGTCGGGGATGGCCGGCGCGATGCGGAATGGTGCGCCGGGCTACTGGCCGAGCGGGAGCGATCGAGTCGCGTTCCGGTCGCGGAAGCCCGGGGCCTCTGCCTGATCGGGGTGGACTATCCGCCGGAGGCGCAATTGGCGTCGCGGAACGCGATCACGCGCGACGTTCGGAAGCCCGGGTGCTGCTGACCGTCGGCCGAGGCGTCGCGGGGATTTAGTGAACCGAGGGAAACGAACGGGTGAATCCTGCTGCGCGGCAACCGCCGGCGGGCGGAGCGTCCGATTCATGGCGGTAGCGTTGACCGAGTGAACCCGTTCGACGTGCAATCGTTCATGGCCGGTGGCGGCCTGATCGGGCTGTGCGTCCTGATCTTCATCGAGACCGGCCTGCTGGTCGGGTTCGTGTTCCCTGGAGACACCCTCTTGTTCACCGCAGGAATCCTTGCCGCACAACCGGATCCGTACGCGCCGCTCTGGGTGCCGTGCGTCGTGGTACCCCTCGCGGCGATGGCGGGTGACCAGTGCGGCTATCTGATCGGACGACGACTCGGGGCGGGGGCGCTGCGCGGCCGGATGATGCGGATCATCGGTCCGGAACCGCTCGACCAGACCCAGCGATACTTCGACCGGTTCGGTGCGCTGACGGTGTTCTTCGCGCGTTTCATCGGGATCGTGCGGACTCTGACACCGGTCGTCGCCGGATTCAGCGGGATGCGACACCGGACGTTCTCGGCGTTCAGTGCCGTCGGGAGCATTCTATGGGCGGCCGGCATCATCTTGCTCGGCTACTACCTCGGTGGAATCGCGTTGATACGCAACAATATCGACCTCTTCATGATCGGATCCGTGCTCACCATCGTGATCCCGACCGCCTGGCATCTGCTGCGGCGTTGGCGACGGCGGACCGACGTGACGTCCTGACGGGAGGGCCGGGCTGGGGCTACAGTGATGCCCGAAATGTCCGACTAAAGAAGGATGGGGCCGTTGCCTACCATCACGTCGATGAGCGGGTCGGTGTCGGTCGACACCACCGATCAGGGCTTGCCGACCGCAGTGCGGATCGACGCCGGAAGGTTGCGCGCCGATCCGCATGCGATCGCGTCGGAGATCCTGCAGGCATGTCGACGGGCCCGGTTGCGGGAGCAGGTGAGCCGCCGGGCGGAGCTGACGGCGGCTGGTGTGTCACCCGAGATCCTCTCCGGAATGGGGTTCGCATCGGCCGATGATCTGGCCCAGGCCGAGCTCGCTGACGACTTGGAGTCCGGCGGTCGGGCGACGTGGATGCGTGGGCTATGACTGCGTCGTCGATGGATGAGCTGCTCGACCAGGCCCGACGCCAACTCGACTGCCTGCGCGGTGCAGCGGAACAACTGTCCCAGATCTCGGGGACATCGACCTGCCCCGGCGGTCAGGTGACGGCGACGGTCGATGGTGACGGTGCGCTCACGGCCCTGACGTTCGCCGACAGTGCGCGCGGGGTGGATCCGGCTGTTCTCGGCGACGTGATCGTGGCGACCGCCGCGCGTGCGGCCGCGCAGGCTTTTGCGCGCCGTGCGGCGCTGATCACGCAGCTCAACGACGAGCTGACGGGCCTCTCCCGCACCGGATAGCCGGCGATGGAACCGATCGGCCCCGTGGCTGCGTCCAACGTTCGTCAATATCGCGGAACACGGTGGGAGGTCCGATGGATGAGGTGATTGCGGTCCCCGCGGCGATCGAGGGGTTCGCCGATGCGGCAGCGGCCATGTCGGCGGCAGTCGCCGGCGCCGGGTCGATCGACGCGGCCGCGCAGGTGGCACAGTTGGCGCCGGTGTTCGGGTTGATCGGGCAGGAGTACCTGGTCGCCTACGCTGCCGCGCAGGCCAATCACCTGCTTGCGGTGGGCCAGTTGGCGGCCGTGCATGCCGGAACATCGGCCGCGGCGTTCGCGTCCGCAGCGCGCTATCGAGCCATCGATGACGGCGTCGGCGGCGGGTTCGCGCTGCCGGTGACGGCCGTATGACCGCGAGCGCGGTTCGACTTCCCGTCGACCCGACGGTCGACCAATTGCTGCACGCGAGTCCGCTCGGACCAGTGCTCGATGCTCCCGTGAGCCAGGTGCTGGCGGGCCTCGGATTGCCGCCCTTGCCGCAGTTGCCGCCGTTGCCTCCGCTTCCCGGTCTGCCGCCGCTGCCGACAATCGATGTGGGGCAGCTGATCCAGCCGATCACCGATCTGCTGGGCGGATTCGGCAGCGGCGATCTCGGGGCGGGCGGTGTCGACCCGACGTCCTTCCTCGACGGAATCAGCCAGGCTCTCGATCTGACGATGTCGATGGGATCGGCGGCGCTGCAGGCGCTGGACGGCCTGTGGTCGGGGCAGGGAGCCGTCGCGAACTCGGCGAAAAACGCTCAGGCGGCATCGGATTCGGCGGCGCTGGGAGCCCAGGCCACCGGCATCCGCGCGAACACCACGACGGCCGCGGCGATCGTCGGTGCCGGGCTGGCGGCAGTTCAGGGTGTGGTGATCAAGACGGCCGGCTTGATCGCCGGTGCCGGACCGGCGCTGTTGACTCCGCCGGGGCAGGCGTTCGCACTGGGCGCGGCGGCAGATGGGCTTGCTGAAGCGACGGCCATCGTCGTGGCCACCCGGGCTCAGTTGACCGGGCCGACTGCCGGTGTCGCCGCTGCGGGGACGCCGGTTCCGGTGAGTGGGGCTCCGACCGGCGCAGCATCACCGCTGGCGGTCGCCGGCGCCCTGCTCGACGGCATCGGAAAACCGCTGTCCGCATTGACTTCTCAGGTCGGCCAGATCAATGCGGGACGGGTGGCGACCGCCGATACGGCGATGGGCGGGTCGTCCCCGGCCGATGCGGTGAATACGACACCGGCATCCACGATGACCGCCGGACTGGGCGGCGGGATCGGCGGCGCTGGTGCCGCCAGTTTCGGCGGGGCTTCTCAACTCGGTCCGCGGGGACAGCTGCCGGCGCGCACACCCGGTGCCGCGCTTGGTCAATCGGCCGATCCGATCGCTACCGCACGGACAGTCGTCCCCGGCGCAGCGGCGGGTACCGGCTATCTGCCGATGGGCGCGATGGGAACCGCGCGTGGCGCCGGTGCGTCAGAACAACGACACCAGGCTGCCGACTACCTGACGACCGCCCCGAACGGGCGGGAAATCGTGGGGGAGATGGGTAGCACCGCGCCCGCCGTGCTCGGCGACGAGCCGCCGGATCGTTTCGGTGGTCCTGCTTCCGCCCACTCAGATGATTAGGGGAACCGATGTCGCACGACCGTACCCGCGTGGAGATACCGGAGATTGATTCCGCAGCAAAAGAATTGGACCGGCTTTCGCGGCGTGTCGACGCATTGCGCGGACAGATGTCGCAGTCGCCGCCGATCCCGGCGCCGGGTTCTGACGAGGTATCGGTCGCGGTTGCCGAGAACGTGAATGCGAGCGGTGAGTCGTTTGACACCGCGGCGCGCGTGGGCGCAGAGCGATTGCGGGTGTTGGCTGCCGCGGTGCAGACCGGCGGCCGTAACTATGCGATCGCTGACGACCTCGAGCCCCGCTAGCCGGCCGAACCCCATGCGGCAGACCTGTTGCCGTGCAGCCGAATCGATGCCGAAGGAGGTGACATGACCGGATTCACCGGAGTGCAGTGGACGGCGCGGGCGACCGAGCGTCTGGCCGCGGATCTGATTCGCGGGGCCGGTGTGTCGCCGATCGTCGAGGCGGGCCTGTCGTGGGGTGATATCGCGGTCGAGGCCGCGGCGATCGGCGACGAGCTGCGTCGGACCATCGATCGGCTGCGACAGTCCTGGGAGGCGCCGGTCGCATCGTCCGTCGTGTCCCAGGCCGACGCGCTGGTGTCGTGGCTGCATGAGCTCTCCGAGTTCGCCGGCCTGATGGCACGGCGGTTGCAGGGCCAGGCGGCCGCTACCACGGTCGCCGTTCTGGCCATGCCGAACCCGGCGGAGATCGCGGCCACCGCGGCGCTGCGAGACTCGATGGCGGTCGTGGGCGGCGGGATCGGCGGCGCATTGCTGGGTGCCGGTGCCGCGCTCGACCGAGCGGCTGGAGACCAGCATCAGCGGGCAGTGCGCGCTATGCAGGCCTACGAGACGGCGTCTACGGAATGTGTGCAGCCGTTGTCGGTCGCGTTGCCACCGGACCGGGTCGTGGCGCAAGTTCGGCCCGGCAGATCCGAGGGGACCGGCCCTACCCGGACCACTGATACGCAAGGCGCCGAAGCATCCAATCCGATTGTGCCGGTGTCGCTATCGACTCCGGGACCGCGTGCGGCGTATGCGGCCACGACTCCGGCTGCATCGGTTGATGCGGCGCCGGCCGTACTGAGGCCGACGCCACTGACGTCGCCGGCCGCAGATCCGGCGATCCCGATCATGCCGGTGGCGACGACCGGTGCCGGGTCGATCGATCGGCTGTCGCCGCCGCGGGCGGTCGCCGTCACGACCGGCGCGTCGGCCGCGCCCGATGCCGACCTGGCGATCTGGGCGGAATCTGTTGCCGCGCCATCGCGTTGGGCCGAGGTCGATGTGGCGGATCCGTCGACCGCGGCGCTGCTGCGGCTGCCGGATCCGGTGGAACGGACGACGACATGAGCATTCCGGCCCTCGGTACCGGCACCTGGGCCATGAGTGTGGATGAGCTGATGACATATGGCGCGGCCCTCGGTGTGCAGACCTGGCCCACAGTGCTGGATCTGGCAGCATCACAAAAAGTGGAATCAGATTGTGTCACCACGGATCACGAGACTTCCGGAGCCACGATCGATCCAGGTGAGCCCACTCTCGCGACGCTATTGACCCAGCTCGGTCGGCCCGATGTGCAGTTCGAGATCCGGGTCGTCGGGGCTGAACCGACCCGCGCGTGTGTGGCGATCACCGCGGATGCATCGGTGATCGCAGTTCGCGAGGGGCTGACTGTGCGGCTGCAGACCCTGTCCGCGGGCATCGACGCCGTCGCGGGTGCGATCGTCGCTCTGATGGGCGATGGTGTCGCGGCCGACATGCGCCCGGCCCGCGCGCCGATCGCCGACTTGGTCGAGCGGCTCGATGCCGCGGCGGTGGTCGAAGACTACGTCGATGCGTTGTACGCGGCAGGTGTTCATCACCGGGACGCGGTCACGGTCGGTAGCGCGCTGAGCTCGTGCACCGGACACGCCGAAATCGTGGTAGCGCGCAGTGTCGATGGATCGACGACGGTGTCGCCGGCCGCCGTCGTGGTGCTCGAGACGGACGTCGGGCGGATCGTCGCCAGCCCGTGTCCGAGCCCAGATCGGGTGCTGTGGACGACGTTTGCGCCCGGCACCCGGCAACGCCTGCGGCAGGCGCTGGCATTGCTCATGGAAACCCTCGACGACGGTCCCTGATCGATCGTCGAGCCGCCGCGACAGATCTCTGTCGCGGTCGCACGAACCCATCGGGCCGGCCTGACATCGGGCCGACTCCAAACGAATAGGGAGGAACTATGTCCGGAACAGTCAATGTCGATACCGCGGAGGGATTGCAGGCGGCGCAGGCGGTGGACGCTGTCGTGGAGCAGATCCGCGGGGCGCTCGGCGAAGTCAATCGAGATGTCGCCGAGGTCGTCGGTACCGCGTGGATGGGAACCGCGGTGACGAAGTTCGCCGAGGCGCAGCAGGCCTGGGATGACGAATCACGCGCGCTCAACGCGGTCCTGGCCGAGATCGAGAATGCCCTGGGGTCGTCGTTCCGCGGATTCGACGGAGCCGAAGACGAGGCAGGAGGCGGCTTCTCGATCGCTCCCGCGGGCGGCGTACTTCGGCTCGGCTGACCATCGACTCACCGACACCGACAACTCCAAGGAGGACTTACATGATCAAGTACGACCACGGCCGCATCGACATGCTCGTCGCGGACCTGCACCAGGGCGCCAATCGCCTGGGTGAGTTGCGCGCCGATCTCCATCACAGTCTCGCCGGCCTCCGCAATCACTGGCAGGGCTCGGGTAATGCATCGTGGGAAGCCAAGCAGCAGAAATGGGATGGCCAGTTCAGCGATTCGTCGGATTTGCTGAATCGGCTGGCGAACGCGGTCGCGCAGGCCAACGACGCGATGCGCCGCGCCGACGTACAGTCCGCGCGGTCGTTCGGCGCCTGACGGGGCCGATTCGGTGTTCCGGCCCGAGTGTGCGCCGCGTCCGGGCACACTCGGGCCGGAACATGATTGTGGGTTCGTGCTCTGAGGCTCGGCTCGAGGTCCGGCCGCTCGGACACCCGGGCGTCTGATCGTGAGTTAGTCTCCTGCGATCGGATATGGGTGTTTCGCGGGTCGGATCGATCCTGCGCACGGGGCCGGTGGCCCCATGGATGAGGAGTTGCAATGTCGGCAGAAGGATCGAAGAAGGCGATCATCGCGGCGTTGTCAGCGAATGCGGGCATCGCCGCAGCGAAGTTCGTCGGCTTCGCGATTACTGGGTCGTCGTCGATGCTCGCGGAGGCCGTGCACTCGGTGGCCGACACCGCGAACCAGGGGCTGCTACTGGTGGGCCAGCGCCGGTCCGCCCGTCAGGCCGATCGGTTGCACCCGTTCGGGTACGGCCGTGACCGCTACTTCTATTCCTTCGTCGTCGCGTTGGTGATCTTCGCTTTGGGTTCGCTGTTCGCGATCTACGAGGGCATCAACAAGATTCGTCATCCGCACCACCTCGAATCGGCAGTCGTGGCGATCGTCATCCTGGTTCTCGCCGTCTGCCTGGAGTCCTACAGCTTCGCGACCGCGTATCGAGAGTCCAAGCCGCTCAAGGGGAATGTGTCGTGGTGGAGTTTCATCCGCACATCGCGCAATCCTGAGCTGCCGGTGGTCCTGCTCGAGGACACCGGCGCCCTGCTGGGCCTGGTGCTGGCGTTGGGAGGCGTCGGCCTGACCGTGATCACCGATGATCCGATCTGGGACGGTATCGGCACGTTGTCGATCGGCATCCTGCTCGGCGTGATCGCAACCATCCTGATCGTCGAGATGAAGAGCCTGCTGATCGGCGAGGGTGTCACCGATGCCGACGAAGCCACGGTCATCGAGGCGCTCGGGGGTGCCTCGGGGATCGATCGGGTGATCCACCTGAAGACGCAATACCTGGGCCCCGAGGAGTTGCTGGTGGCCGCGAAAGTCGCGGTCGCCCCGAACAGTTCGGCGCGCGACATCGCCGCCGCGATCGACGGTGCGGAGGCGGCACTGCGTGCGCGGATCCCGTCGGCCAGAGTCGTCTACCTCGAGCCGGACATCGACCGCGACGCCGACACCGCCGCCGAGCCGTCGCCCAGCGCCGGCTGACAACCCGTGTCGTTGACCGATTCGACGGCGGCAGCGGCTCAGCTGGACTAACTTCGTGCGCAGCACGGTCGCGGTCCTGTGGCGACGTGCCCCTCCGTCGATCGTTCAAGGAGTGCCGCCATGAGCAATCCGTTGACCCGCACCAAATCCGTGGAGCAGTCGATCGCGGACACCGAAGAGCCGGGCACCCGCCTGCGAAAGGCGTTGACGTGGCGTGACCTGACGGTGTTCGGCGTCTCGGTCGTCATCGGCGCCGGCATCTTCTCGGTGACCGCATCGCAGGCCGGCGACAAAGCGGGCCCCTCGATCTCGGTGGCCTTCCTGATGGCCGCGGTCGCGTGCGCGCTGGCCGCGCTCTGTTACGCGGAGTTCGCCTCGGTGGTGCCGGTCGCCGGCTCGGCCTACACCTTCTCGTACGCGACCTTCGGCGAGCTGGCCGCCTGGATCATCGGTTGGGATCTCATCCTCGAGATGGCCGTCGGCGCGGCTACCGTGGCCAAGAACTGGTCGCTGTATCTCGGCCAGCTGTTCGGCTTCTCAGGCGGTGTCGCGAAAGTCGGTGGCTACGACATCGACTGGGGTGCACTGATAGTCATCGGCTCGGTCACCGTGGTGGTGGCCATCGGGGTCAAGCTCTCCTCCACGGTGAGTGCGGTGATCACCGCGATCAAGGTTGCCGTGGTCATCTTCATCATCGTTGTCGGCGCGTTCTACATCAAGACCGGCAACTACAGCCCGTTCATCCCCAAAAGCGAGCCCGGCTCCAAGGGGGCCTGGGCTGACAGCTCGCTCTTCCAATTGATGTCCGGCGGCGGGACGAGCTCCTACGGCGTGTACGGCATGTTGGCGGCGGCGTCGGTGGTGTTCTTCGCCTTCATCGGCTTCGACATCGTCGCCACCACCGCGGAAGAGACGAAGAATCCGCAAAAGGATGTTCCCCGAGGCATTTTCGCGTCACTCGGGATCGTGACGGTCCTTTATGTGCTGACCACCCTGGTGGTCACCGGAATGGTCAGCTATACCCAGCTCAAGACCACCGACGGGAATAAGGCGACGCTGGCGACAGCCTTCCATCTGGTCGGTCTGGGTTGGGCGGAGAAGCTGGTCTCGCTCGGCGCGCTGGCCGGTCTGACGACTGTCGTCATGGTGTTGGTGATCGGACAGATCCGGGTGTTGTTCGCGATGTCGCGCGACGGACTGCTGCCGCGGCGGTTGGCCCGCACCAACAAGAACGGGACCCCCGTGCGTATCACCATCATCGTCGGGCTGCTGGTCGCCATCGCGGCGACCGTTTTCCCGGTCAATCGGCTCGAGGAGATGGTCAACGTCGGGACGCTGTTCGCATTCGTACTGGTTTCCGCCGGCGTGTGGATCCTGCGGGTGCGCCGACCCGACCTCAAGCGCGGGTTCACCGTGCCCTGGATGCCGGTCATCCCCATTCTGGCGATCGCCGCGTGCATCTGGCTGATGCTGAACCTCACCGCGCTCACCTGGATCCGGTTCGCCGTCTGGATGGTCATCGGCCTGGTTCTGTACTTCGGCTACAGCATGCGGCACTCGGTGCTGGGTGACCGACAGCGTGAGTCCGATAAGGCTCCGACACCCACCGTCTGACCGGACCCGGTCGTCGTCCGACGACAATCTCGCCATCGACTGCAGGCATTCTGACGTGCGCAAACTCACAAATATCCATTTTTCTGACCGATGATGACTTTACAAATCATCATCAATGTATAGACAACAGACCTTGAAGCATCTAACGTAAACCACACCAAGGCAATGTGGCTTTACGAAGGAGATGCACGGATATGAGTTCACTGTCTGCGGATGCCGCCCCCGAAGCGCTGCAATGGCGCGACAAAAAACGGCACCTTTGGTTGCTCGGGTTGATCCCGCCGACGGCGATCTTCATCGCCACGGGAATCATCACGGGCTTCAACGCGCTCGGCTGGGACGCCGTGTCGCCGGTGTTCTGGTGGATCGGACCGATCCTGCTCTACATCCTGCTGCCGATCCTCGACATCTTCTTCGGGCCCGACGGCCAGAACCCTCCCGATGAGGTGATGGAGCAGCTGGAGAATGACAAGTACTACCGCTACTGCACCTACCTCTACATCCCGTTTCAGATCGCCAGCCTGGTCTACGCCTGCTACCTGTGGACGACGAGCGACCTGTCGTGGATGGGCATCGACGGCGGGCTGGGCATCGTGAGCAAGATCGGCCTCGCGCTGTCGATCGGCGCGATGGGCGGCATCGGTATCAACACCGCGCACGAACTCGGCCACAAGAAGGACGAACTCGAGCGTTGGTTGTCGAAAATCACTCTGGCGCAGACTTTTTACGGCCATTTCTACATCGAGCACAACCGCGGCCACCACGTTCGCGTCTCCACCCCCGAGGACCCCGCGAGTTCGCGATTCGGCGAGACGTTCTGGACTTTCCTGCCGCGCAGCGTGTTCGGCAGCCTGCGCAGCGCCTGGGAGCTCGAGAAGACTCGGATGCAGCGGCTCGGCAAGCCGGTGTGGAGCATCAAGAACGACGTGCTCAATGCCTGGCTGATGTCAGTGGTGCTGTGGGGCGTACTCGCCGCCATCTTCGGCTGGCAGGTGCTGCCGTACCTGGTGATTCAGGCGATCTACGGCTTCTCGCTGCTCGAGACGGTGAACTACCTCGAGCACTACGGCCTGTTGCGCAAGCGTCTCGAGTCGGGGCGATACGAGCGTGCCCGGCCGGAGCACAGCTGGAACTCCGATCACATCGCGACCAACATCTTCCTGTACCACCTGCAGCGGCACAGTGATCATCACGCGAACCCGACCCGCCGCTACCAGACACTGCGTAGCTTCGACGGCGCGCCGAACCTTCCGAGCGGGTACGCCAGCATGATCGGCCTGGCCTACTTCCCGCCGGTGTGGCGCAAGGTGATGGATCACCGAGTGGTCGAGCACTACAACGGGGATCTGACGTTGGCGAACCTGCAGCCGGGTAAGGAAGCCAAGCTGCTGGCCAAGTACGGCACGGCGACCGACAGTCAGGTGGCCTGACATGGCGACCTTCCAGTGCCCGGTATGTGACTACATCTACGACGAGACCAAAGGCGCTCCGCGCGAAGGCTTCCCGGCCGGAACCGCGTGGGCGACCGTGCCCGATGACTGGTGCTGCCCCGACTGCGGGGTGCGCGAGAAGCTCGACTTCGAGCCCGCCGGTTGATCCGAATTCCCGACGACGAAGAGGAATCATCATGAATTACAAACTGTTCCGTTGCGCGCAATGCGGTTTCGAATACGACGAAGAGCAGGGCTGGCCGGAAGACGGCATCGCCCCCGGCACCCGGTGGGATGACATCCCCGACGACTGGAGTTGCCCGGACTGCGGCGCCGCCAAAGCCGACTTCGAGATGGTCGAGGTGGCCCGCTCGTGACCGCGGTCTCCGACGTGGTGGTGATCGTCGGTAGCGGCATCGCCGGCATCACCGCCGCGGAAACGATACGGGCGCAGGGATTCGCCGGCCCGGTGATCGTGCTCGGCGAGGAGCCGGGGCTGCCGTACCGACGTACTGCGTTGTCCAAGGACATCCTCGGCGCCGACCTCAGAGCGGAACGGATTCGTCTGCGCGCCGCCGACTACTGGGCGGACCGCGATATCGACATCCGACCGGATACGGTGGTCGCCTCGATCGATACCGCCGAACGCGCGCTGCGTCTGGAATCCGGCGACGAGATCGGTTACCGCGCATTGTTGTTGGCGCCCGGCGCCCGCCCGCACGTCATTCCGGGGATCGCCGCGGTCACCCTCCGCACTCATGGTGAGGCACTGGCACTGCAGGCGCGGCTGGGGGAGATCGCCGACCGCGGCGGCGCAGTGGTCATCATCGGTGCCGGGCTGATCGGCTTGGAGTTGGCGGCATCGGCGCGCGCCAAGGGAATCGAGGTCACGGTGGTCGACACCGCGGATCGTCCGGCCCCGCGCCTGCCGCGTCAGGTGAGCGAGGTGCTGACGGATCTGCACCGCGACAATGGAGTCGATCTGCAACTGGGCACGTCGATCACCGATTTCGATGGCGCGACCGTGACCCTGGCCAACGGGCAGACCCGCCCCGCGGACCTGGTGGTCGCGGCGGTCGGCGTCCGAGCCAACAGCGAGTTGGCCGCGGGTGCGGGAATCACGGTGTCGGACATCGGGATCGAAGTGGACGGCCGGCAGGCGACATCGCTAGAGGGCGTGTACGCGGCCGGTGACGCGGCGTCGGTACTCGGTCCGTTCGGCGTTCGAGGCCGTGCCGAACACTGGTTGGCGGCACAGGATCAGGGCAGGGCGGCGGGCGTGGCGATTGCGGCCGAGCTGGCCGGCGACGATCATGAGCCGGCCCCGCTGGTGCCGCACGCCTGGACGATCCAGTTCGGCGTCAACCTGCAGTTCGTCGGCTGGCCCGACGCCGCGAACGAGGTGCAGATCGAGGGCGATCCGCATGCCGCGGACGCGGTGATCCGGTTCCTGCGCGATGGCGAGTTGACCGGTGCGGTCGCGATCGGGCGTCCGCCGGTGGCACGCGCGGTGAAGGCGGAGCTCGCCGAGCAGTTGGCGGGCAGGCCGGAGGCCGGTCGGGGTGCGGCGGGCAGGCCGGAGGCCGGTCGGGGCGTCACATCGGCCGCCGTGGCGGGCTGATGAGCACCAGTATCCTCGGACACATGACCGATTCTGCGGGCGTGTCCGGAAGCGTTGCGCCGGGCACGGCGCGCCAGGTCCCATTCGCCGAGGCGTCCAAGGCCCTGCTGCGTAACTCGCTTCTCGACGGCATGCGCGATCTGCTGCTCACCAAGTCCTGGTCGGCGGTGACGATGTCGGACGTGGGCACTGCGGCCGGTGTCAGTCGGCAGACGGTGTACAACGAGTTCAAGTCGCGACAGGGGTTGGCGCAGGCGTACGCCCTGCGGTTGGCCGATCAGCTCGTCGACACGGTGGCGAATGCGATCGAAGGCAATCAAGGTCGCGTGAAACAGGCTTTGACGCAGGCTTTTTCCGACTTCTTCGACGCCTCGGCGTCCGATCCGCTGATCCAGTCGCTGCAGACCGGGGAGGCGAAGCCCGAGCTGCTGCGGTTGATCACCACCGATTCGGGCCCGCTGATCACCCGGTCCAGCAGTCGGCTGACCGGGCTGCTGCAGCATTCCTGGGCCCACCTCAGCGAGTCCGATGCCATCCGGATCAGCCGGGCCATCGTGCGGATGGCGTTGTCGTTCGTCGCGATGCCGCCCGAGGGCGACCGCGATGTGGCGGACGATCTGGCGACGCTCTTCGCGCCGGCGCTGGAAGCCGCGACCCGGCCGGCCTGACTCGCGGTGGCCGAAGGCGAGACGCCTTGGTCCGATAGCCTGGCGCACAGGGCTCGCGAGAAAACACGCTGCTCGCGAGTGAACGAACAGACCCAGGAGTTATTTGATGAGTACGGCCCCGGTAGCCGACACCCGCAATGGCATCGATTTCAAGGTCGCCGATCTTTCCGAGGCCGAATTCGGCCGCAAGGAGATCGAGCTGGCCGAACATGAGATGCCCGGCCTGATGGAACTGCGCCGCGAGTACGCGGATGTGTTGCCGCTCAAGGGCGCTCGCATCTCCGGATCGCTGCACATGACGGTGCAGACCGCAGTGCTCATCGAGACGCTGGTCGCGCTCGGTGCGCAGGTGCGCTGGGCGTCCTGCAACATCTTCTCCACCCAGGACCACGCGGCGGCGGCAGTCGTCGTGGGCCCGCACGGCACGGCCGAAAAGCCCTCGGGAGTGCCGGTGTTCGCCTGGAAGGGCGAGACGCTGGAGGAGTACTGGTGGGCCGCTGAGCAGATGCTGACCTGGCCTGACGAAGACGGCAAGCCGGCTCCGGCCAACATGATCCTGGATGACGGCGGCGACGCCACCATGCTGGTGCTGCGCGGCGCGCAGTTCGAGCAGGCGGGTGTCGTTCCGCCCGAGGAGGACGATCATTCGGCCGAGTACAAGGTCTTCTTGAACCTGCTGCGCGAGCGATTCGAGACCGACAAAGGTAAGTGGACGGCCATCGCCGAGAGCGTGAAGGGCGTCACCGAGGAGACCACCACGGGGGTGCTGCGGCTATACCAGTTCGCCGCGGCCGGTGAGCTGGTGTTCCCGGCGATCAACGTCAACGACTCGGTCACCAAGAGCAAGTTCGACAACAAGTACGGCACCCGCCACTCGCTGATCGACGGCATCAACCGCGGCACGGACGTGCTGATCGGCGGCAAGAAGGTCCTCATCTGCGGCTATGGCGACGTCGGCAAGGGTTGCGCAGAGTCGCTGGCCGGCCAGGGTGCGCGGGTTCAGGTCACCGAGATCGACCCGATCAACGCGCTGCAAGCGCTGATGGACGGCTTCGACGTGGTGACTGTCGAGGATGCGATCGGCGACGCCGACATCGTCATCACCTCGACCGGCAACAAGGACATCATCACCTTCGAGCACATGAAGGCGATGAAGAACCAGGCCATTCTCGGCAACATCGGCCACTTCGACAACGAGATCGACATGGCCGCGCTCGAGGGCGCCAAGGACATGCGGCGGATCAACATCAAGCCGCAGGTCGACAAATGGATCTTCCCCGATGGTCACAGCATCCTCGTGCTCAGCGAGGGCCGGCTGCTGAACCTGGGCAACGCCACCGGACACCCGTCGTTCGTGATGAGCAACAGCTTCAGCAACCAGGTGATCGCGCAGATCGAGCTGTGGACCAAGAACGAGCAGTACGACAACGAGGTCTTCCGGCTGCCCAAGCACCTGGATGAGAAGGTCGCGCGCATTCACGTCGAGGCTCTCGGCGGCACGCTGACCAAGCTCAGCAAGGATCAGGCCGAATACATCGGTGTCGATGTCGAAGGTCCGTACAAGCCCGAGCACTACCGCTACTGATTCCCGCGGCCCGATGCGCCCGGGGCGGCGTTGTCGGCCGATTCGCACTGGACCGCACTGTCGCGAATCGGCCTCCGCCTTGCCCCGCGCGCATCGTTCGCGCGGGAATGGGGGCCTTTAGTTGATGGAGCAGAGCTTCCAGCTGCCGTCCTGACGCTGCATCCGGGCATCCCAGTAGCCGCTGTTCGCCGACGAGTTGTCATCGGTCAGGGTCACCGAGACCGACGCAGTCGCCGACGACCGGTCCGGCTGGACCTGGATGTCGGAGATGTCGTTCACGACGATCTTCTTGACGTAGTAGTTGGAGTTGTTCGCCGCGCTGCTGCTCATCGTGTCGGGTTCGTCGTTGGACGCGCAAGACACGCTGCGGGCCTTCGCCCAGTCCTCGTCGACGAGGGCGTTGAGGTAGTCGTGGATGACGTTCTCGATGTCCGAGTCATCGGAGGCGCTGCTGTCGGTGGTCGTATCGGACGCGTCGGTCGATTCCGTGACCGACGATGATGTCGTTGTCGCCGTGTTGTCGGACTTCTTGTCCTTGGTCAGCATGACCCCGAGGACCACTGCCAGGACGATTACCACGACGGCACCGACGGCGATGCCGACGATCCAGCCGGTGTTCTTCTTGGGGCCCTGCGGCGGCGGTGCACCGGTGCCGTACCCGCCGGGCCCTTGCGGCGGCGGTGCACCGGTGCCGTAGGCGTTCGGGTCGTATCCGGACGTGCCGTAGCCCGGTGTGCCGTAGGTCGGTTGCTGTGGGTATGCGGGAGTGCCCTGCGGGTACTGGCCGCCGGTCGCCGGGTTCCAGCCGCCCGGTGGGATCTGTCCGCCCGGCGGCGGATACTGGCCTCCCGGGTTGTGCTGGGTCGTTGGATCCTCCCAGCCACCCTGTCCGGGTTGGCCCTGGCCCTGTCCGGGCCAGCCTTCGGGGTTGTTCGGGTCGTTCGGCGGGTAGCTCATCGGTGCTCCAGGCTGTCAGTGACTGTGCGTCGAGTGCGTTCGCGATCGGATGCGAGCGGGCGAGTAGACAATACCCGGCGGTGCGTCGCATTCGCCCGGGTCGGGGGACGAAGTCGTGGCGACGCTACACGGCTGCGGTCGGCAGTACGCACAGCTTCCAGCCGTCGGATTCGTGCACGAAGGCGTTGAGCTGACCATCGGAAGGCGTCACCAGTGCGCCGCCCGGCGCACCGGCCAGCCGCACCAGGGCGGTCGCGGTGTTGCCCGAGACGGTGACATCGGTGATCGATTGCACGGCGAGATGCGTGCCGGACGGGACCGTCTGGCCCAGCGGCCGCGCGGCGAAGATCGCGCGAATCTCTGGTCGTAGTGCAGCGCAATAGGTTTCGGCCAGAGCCGCGCCATTGCCGGAATTGATCGCGTCGACCTGGGTGTTCACGATTGCGCGGATCTCGGTGGCGGGTCCGGCGGCTGCCGGACGCATCGCCAGTGACCCGAGTGGCACGGCCACCACTGCGGCGGCGACGGCGGCCAGAAGCAGGGTGAGCGCTCCGAGACGATAGTCATGCCGGAGTCGACCGAGCATCTTCGAGATGGCGGTCGGAATCAGATGCGCGGCGTCCGACGTGGGTAGAAAGTGGGTCATCGGCACCCCCGCCGTCGGCGAATCTGTGAGCCCACGGTATCGCCGTATCCGGCCGATCAGCTGCAGAAACCGGGGCCGGTGCGTCGGCGATACCCGAACCGTGTCCCGCCCTCCACGTTTCCGTGATCATCGACTCCCTGACAACCGATCGGTCGGCGTGCACAGTAGTGATCGTGGGGAGTTCATCGGGGGGAAATCGCCTGCGCCAGTCGGCGGCCTGGGTTCTGGTCGTTGCGTTCGCGGTGGTGTCGATCGCGTCGGTCGCGACCGGATACGTGCGGTACCGGCTGCTCGATACCGATCACTACGTCGCCGCCGTCAGCTCGCTCGCAGATGAGCCTGCGATACAGGACTACGTCACCACCAGAGTCACCGACGCGATTGTCGCTCAAACGAATCTAAGCAACCGCGTCGCAAGCGCGTTGCAGTTCGCGTCGGGTGTCGTGCCGAATGCGCTACAACCCGCGGCGGGTGCGGCCGCCGATGCCGCGGCCCGGCGCGCGAACGCGCAGGCGGAGTCGACCATTCGAGGTGCCGTTGCGGTGGTGGTCACGTCGGCGCAATTCCGATCGCTCTGGGTGGCCGCCAATCGGCAGGCGCATCCGCATCTGGTCGATATCCTCACCGGTCGTCATTCGGTCGTCCAGTCGGGTGATGACGGCCGGCTCAGCGTGCAGCTGGCGCCGATCGTCGCCGCGGTCAAGGCTCGGCTGGAGTCCGGCGGATTTCCTTACGCGCAATACATTCCGGCGATCGACCGGCAGTTCGTCATCATCGAATCGCCGGCATTGCGACGTACCCAGTCGATCGTGCAGCCGATCGTGCGTGCGGCCCCGGTGTTGCCGTGGGTGGGTCTCGCGCTGGCCATGCTGTCGGTGGCGATCGCCGCGCCGGGTCGTCGTCTGCGGATGCTCGCCGCAGTCGGTTGGAGCCTGGTCGCCGCGATGGCGGTGCTCACCCTGGCCATCTGGTGGGGCCGCCACGAATATCTGCGGCAGGTCGCGGGCGCGGTGATGCCGAAGCCCGCTGCGCGTGTCGTGTTCGACACCCTCATGGACCCGCTGTGGACGACGGTCGGGGTGGCGGCTGCGATCGGCCTGGTCGTGGCGTTGATCGCGCATCTCGTCCCGCGATCCGGACCGCTGCTGGAGTCTGTGAAGCGGCGTGTTGCCCGCAGGGCAGATGATCCTGAACCGGCGGACGGCTAGCGACCCGACAAGCGGTCCGCCAGGACTGCCGGATCGGCGGTGGCATCGGCGACGATCCATGGTGAGAACCAATTCGATTGTGCCAGTTCTGAATACACGTCAGCGGTGCGATGCTGCAGATCGGTGTCGCGCTCGTAGTGGTCGCGCTCGCGGCCCGGATCGGCGGCCGCCCGCGACTGCGCCCGGGCCAGGGCCAGCTCGGCCCCGACGTCCAGCAACAGGTGATAGTCGGGCACGGGCAGCTCGAAGCGGCCGAATTCGAGGTCGGCCACCCATTTCACCGTTGCATCTGCGGCGGATTCGTTCATGCGCGCGGCGCTGTAGGCGGCGTTCGATGCGACGTAGCGGTCGAGGATGACGATGTCGGCACTCGCCCGGGCGGCGCGCAATCTACCGATGGCATTCCGGCGGTCGAGCGCGAACAGCGTGGCCATCGCGTACACGCTGGAGCGCAGATCGCCGTGTTCGCCGTGCAGCGCCTCGGCGGCGATATCGGCATAAATGGAATGCCCATACCGGGGGAATGCGAGCGTCGCCACCGTGCGGCCGGTGCGCTCCCATCGGTCGACGAGCGCTTGCACAAGAGTGCGTTTGCCGGCTCCATCGAGGCCCTCGACCGCAATCAGTACTGACACGCCGGTGATAGTAACCGCGTATGAGCAGTTCGAAGTGTCACGATTGAGGACATGAAACCCCGGATTCTGGTGGTCGATGACGACGCGGCGCTAGCCGAGATGCTCACGATCGTGTTGCGCGGCGAAGGCTTCGAGCCATTCGTCGTCGGTGACGGCACGCAGGCGCTCACCGCCGTGCGTGAAGTCCGCCCGGATCTGGTGCTGCTGGACCTCATGCTGCCGGGAATGAACGGGATCGATGTGTGCCGCGTACTGCGTGCCGATTCCGGCGTGCCGATCGTGATGCTCACCGCCAAGTCCGACACGGTCGACGTGGTTCTCGGATTGGAATCCGGTGCCGACGACTACATGGTCAAGCCGTTCAAGCCGAAGGAATTGATCGCCCGCGTGCGGGCCCGGCTGCGCCGGACGGACGACGAGCCGGCGGAGATGCTGGCGATCGGGCCGGTGGAGATTGACGTGCCGGCGCACAGCGTCACCCGCAACGGTGAGCGGATCTCGTTGACGCCCTTGGAGTTCGATCTGCTGGTGGCGCTGGCCCGTAAGCCGCGCCAGGTCTTCACCCGCGACGTTCTACTCGAACAGGTCTGGGGCTATCGGCATCCCGCCGACACCCGGCTGGTCAACGTGCACGTGCAGCGGCTGCGCGCCAAGGTCGAGAAGGATCCAGAGAACCCAGAGGTCGTGCTTACGGTGAGGGGGGTCGGCTACAAGGCCGGGCCTCCGTGATCGGTTCCCGTCGGCGCCGGATCGACCGATCCTGGCACCCGATGCGCCGCCTCGGGAAAGTGGGCCGCGCGTTGGCGCACTTGTGGCGCCGTTCTATTCAGTTGCGCGTGGTGGTATCCACGCTCCTGCTGTCACTGATCGTGCTGCTAGTACTGGCGTTCGTGCTCAGCAGTCAGATCGCCAATCGGCTGCTCGACTCGAAACTCAAGGCGGCCACGGAGGAGATCGACCGCACGCGTATCGCCGTCGAACGTGATCTCACCGGTGCCGATGCCAGCACCTCGCTGGTCAATCGGCTGCAGCAGACGCGA